>Ga0209163_1001160_pt1 | contig 32244 bp, 33 predicted proteins | sample MTBAKSrepl2MetaG_FD_187457 | JGI IMG/M metagenome (GOLD analysis project Ga0209163, IMG submission 187457) | Enrichment culture microbial communities om Arthur Kill intertidal strait, New Jersey, USA, that are MTBE-degrading - MTBE-AKS2 (Arthur... | ecosystem: Environmental > Aquatic > Marine >...
AGGAGGAGAGGCAGCAATTGCCCTTCCTTGCCTTTCGGAACCGTCCTCTTGATGATGATCTTCACCGCCATCTCCGGACCTCCTTTCTGATACCCGCGTGGCCGCCTGCCTGCCGGGAGCCGCTGCGCCCCGGAGGAACCCTCGCCCCAAGAGCCTAACCTGCCGCTGAACCCAAGACGATCCTATCACAGACCGCCAAAAAATGAAAATCCGGCCTTGCTGAGATTGTTTTTTCTGGCCTCAAAACCCCCGTATGCTGTAATCTTATGAACAGTTCCGCCACTAAGACACAAGGGCACAAAGAGGGGATATGATTTTTAAGCCCTTATCAAACAGGGAGGAATATGTTGCTGAGAGAATTGTTGATGCGGCATATACTGTACACAAGGCACTAGGACCGGGTTTGCTTGAAAAGGTTTATGAAGCCTGTCTTTGTCATGAGCTGGCCAAGCGAGAATTAAAATACCAAAGACAAGTTGATATCCCAATTACCTATGACGGGATGATCTTTGATGAAGGATGGTATCAAGAGAATTATAATATGACCTTTGTGGCTTTGTGCCTTTGTGGCTGAATTTCTGCTAATCTTGACCTTATGAAAGACTTCGTGAAAATCGCCGTCCTGGAAAATGACTTCGAGGCTCAGATCCTTGATTCCATCCTCACGGAAAGGGACGTCCCCCACCTGATGAGATCCTACCACGATACCGCCTACGACGGTCTCTACCAGACCCAGAAAGGGTGGGGTCACGTGAGCGCTCCGCCGGAATACCGGGATGAGATCCTGGAAATCCTGTCCGATCTGAGGGAAGAGGCCGATAAAACCAGGGAACAGCCGTCCACGGATAACATCGGGCTGGAAAGCATCCTGACTCTTGCCCGGACCTTCATGGAGTCTCGCATATTTCTGACAGGGGCCGAGCTTGATCTTTTCACGCTGCTCACGCCCGCCCCTCTTTCAACCGAAGAAATCGCAGAGCGCAAGAAAGCGAACCCCAGGGGCCTGACCGTGCTCCTGGATGCCCTGGCCGCCATGAAGCTTCTGGCCAAGGAGGCGGGAAAATATCAGTGCCCTGCCCCGGTCTCACGCTTGCTCTCCCGGGAGAGTCCGGAATCCATTCTCCCCATGGTCATGCACATGGTTCATTTGTGGCGCCGATGGACCAATCTTACCCACGTCGTTCAGGGTGCGGCCGTTCCGGAACAACCCCCACCCCCTCACCAAAATGAAGATGCCCTGGCCGCCTTTATCGGCGCCATGAACGTCGTTGCCAAATCGCTTGCCCAACGGGTCGTGGCCGCAGTCAGGGCCGAGTCATGCAGGGCGCTCCTGGATGTGGGGGGAGCCATGGGCACTTACACCCTCGCTTTTCTGCAGGCCGTGCCGCAGATGAAGGCCACCCTGTTCGACAGGCCACCCGTGATCGAGATGGCCCGCACTTTTCTCGGCGATGCCGGCGTGCTGAACCGGGTCGCTCTGGTCGGAGGGGACTTCTATCGCGATGAGCTGCCGGGCGGACACGACCTGGCCTTGCTTTCAGCGATCATCCACCAGAACAGCCTGGAGCAGAATACCGCGCTTTTTGCCAAGGTCTTCCGTGCCTTGATGCCGGGCGGCCGGATCGTCATCCGGGATCACATCATGGCGGCCGATCGAACCGGCCCCAAAGACGGGGCGATCTTCGCCGTGAACATGCTGCTGGCAACTCCGGGCGGGGGAACCTACACGTTTGATGAAGTGCGCCAGGCCCTGATCCGGGCGGAATTCACGCGCATCCGTCTCCTTCAGAGCGGTGAGCGCATGGACGGCCTGGTCGAGGCCTTCAAACCATGACACCCCCCCTGTCGGGGCCTTGTTCGCCCCTAAAAATACCTTCACCGCGGAGACCGCAAAGTCCGCAGAGATATGCAATGTTCAAAATGCATCCAAAAGAACCTTTACATTCCATGGCTTTTAACAAAATGTTATTAACAAAATGTTAATTGCGTTCCGAAAGCACTCGACTTGCTCATCAGCCGTGAGGCCACCGCTTACATGAACACATGGGATCTATTGACGCTTCGCCAGAGACTGGCCCTGGTATCCCTCGCAGAGAGCAACCCTGGGGAGAATCCTTTTAGGTCCGAAGCGTTGCAGAGATTCGGCATGTCGCAGCCGGCGGTGATGATGCGTGCGCTGAACAGCCTGGTGGAAAAGGACCTTGTTGACAAGGAAGACGGGAGCTATCAGATCATCGATGTCTTTTTCAAAAGATGGATCAGGACCTATATTTCCCAGACTTGGCCTCAACCCATGATCACCACGTAGGGCAAATGCTATAGGCCGGGGTTGTAGACAAGGGCTTCAGCCCTGCTCCAATCTCCCGACCGGATCACAGCATGAACGGGATTGTTTTCACGGCAAAACGTCGCGTTCACCCTGTCGCCGACGCGCCAAAGCCGCTAAGGCGACGGCGCGAAGTATCGAAGCCTGTCCTGTCGGAGACCCTGAGGTTCTCGAAGGGAGCCTGTCGAAGGGGGGGTGAACAGGACCGTCAAATTTGATACGGAAAGGACGATTTTGATTTGAGCAACCTTGCCTGGGAAATCCTGATTATTTTTCTTTTGCTGATCGCCAACGGCGTTTTTGCCATGGCGGAGATAGCCGTCGTTTCATCGAAAAGAGTGCGGCTCAAGCAGTTGGCCAATCAGGGAAACACGCGTGCCCGCTCGGCCCTTGATTTGGCCGGCAGTCCCAACCAGTTTCTTGCCACCGTTCAAATCGGGATCACCATGGTCGGCATTCTCGCCGGGGCCTTCGGCGGGGCGACCGTCGCCGAGAAATTGGGCGTTTTTCTCAACTCCTTCCCGACCCTGGCCCCATATGGTGAGGCCGTCGGAGTCGGCTTGGTCGTTATCGTCCTGACCTATTTTTCTCTGGTTATAGGCGAACTGGTTCCCAAGCGTCTCGCCCTCAACAGCCCCGAACGAATCGCCTCAGCCGTTGCGTCTCCCATGAAGGTCTTGTCCAGAGTTGCCTCTCCGGCCGTCTGGCTGTTGAGCCATTCCTCCAATCTGGTCCTTCGACTCATCGGGACCAAGCCCTCCACCGAACCTCCCGTCACTGAAGAAGAAATCAAGCTCCTGATTGAGCAGGGCACCCAGACGGGCGTGTTTGAAGAAGTGGAGCAGGACATGATCGAAGGGGTTCTCCAAATGGCCGACCGGCATGTCAGTTTGCTCATGACTCCCCGGAAACAGATCATCTCTTTTGAGGTAAACGACTCGCCGGAGCGAATCCATCGGAAGCTGACTCACAGCCAGCACTCCCGCTTTCCCGTCATCAAGGGGAACCTCGAAACCATTTTGGGCATTGTTCGTGCCAAAGACCTGCTTGCTCAATCCCTGGCCGGCCAACCGATGGATTTAAAGACGGTGCTCCGTCCTCCTCTGTTTGTTCCCGAGAACATGTCCATCCTGAAACTCCTTGAAACCTTCAAGCAGGAAAAAACCCACATCGCTTTGGTGATCGACGAATATGGAGGCATTCAGGGTCTGGTCACCCACAATGACATCCTTGAGAGCATCGTGGGTGACATTCCTTCGGTCGGTGAACCGGGGGAACCCCAAGCCACCCGGCGAGAGGACGGATCATGGTTGCTGGACGGCATGCTCCATATCGACAGCCTGAAGGAGATCTTCGATTTTGCGGAATTGCCTGCAGAAAGACAGGGCCTCTATCAGACCGTAGGGGGGTTTGTCATCAGCCAGGTGCGAAGGATTCCCCGGGCCGGGCAGTCTTTCGAGTGGGGAGGTGTTCGCTTCGAGGTCGTCGACATGGACGGCCGCAGGGTTGACAAGGTGCTTGCCGCGCAGATTCACAAGGAGAAATCGAGATTCTGATTATCCAGACCCATCGCAGACACTCGGTAGGATGGGTTGAGCTCGCGAAACCCATGTTGCACGCTTCAGCCCTGCTCCCCGACCCACCCTGTCGGCCAGGGCTTTAGCCCTGCGCTCAGCCTGCTGCAGAAACTTCACTTAACACCGACCCCGGCACCCGGCACCCGAGGTGCGGCCTCGCGCAGATCTTTCACTTCCGCCGCCTCCACGCATTTCTCGGCCGTGGGCCAGGCGGGGCCACGCGGGACGTTCTTCACATTTCCACTTTTATACAAAATCATAAAACGTTTTGCACGTCGCACGTACAATATGAAAATGTAAAGATGTGCCGCACTGTTCGCAACGGTACTTTTGCCTGAGCCCGGCATTCCGATCAATACAAGATTTGAAGGGAGTTTTGGCATTATGAATGGTCTCATAATAGTATTGACATTCACTGCCTCCCAGTTTTTGTAGGAGCCCCGCCCAAGGGCGGGACGACAGGATCGCGACCGGGGGGTCGCTCCTACACAGAGATGACATGTCGGCAAAAACCGAGCGTCAATACTATTTCGAGACGGTTAAAAATCTCCAGAGCGAACGGCTACCATACACCAGGGATCAGGCGGTACCGGGTGACTTCAGTGTACTCCCTGTATCCCTTGAGCTCCTCAGAGAGCAGGTGCTCTTCGGACCGGATTCTGGCGACCAGGACGGCGAGCAGCGGCAAGGCGGAGATCACCGCCCACCAGGAACCCAGCGCCACGGGCGTGAAGAGGGACATGACGAGCACCCCCAGGTACATGGGATGTCGGACGATGGCATACGGACCGGTCGTGACGACGCGCTGCCCCTGTTCCACCTCGACAACGCGAGATGCATAGCGGTTCTCTTTAAGCACCAGAAGGCACAACCCATAGCCTAGCAGTACGAGCACCTCTGCCGTGACCACAACTGCAACGCAGACGTGAGACCATCCCAAGCGTCGGTCAAAGCCGGGGAGCAGAAAGGCAACGACGTAACAGACCGAACCCAGCTTGACAATGAAGGACTGATCCGGGCTCTTCTCCTTGGTCCTCATTCTCCGTTCCAGCAGCTCAGGGTCGGTCTTGAGCAGGAAGACCAGGGCGAGCGTCATCGGCACGAAGAGCACAGCCACGTACACCCAGGCCTCCCAATAGGCCACCGTGCCGGCCGGCAAAAGGAGCACGGCCAACAGGATGAAGAAACCCGCCACAAGCCGAACAAAGGCCTTTGCCGCCAGATGCCGTCGCGAAAGCTGGCTACTGATCATACCACTCCACGCGCAAGAAGGGGACGTTCTTCACATTTTCACTTTTATGGAACATCATAAACCGCTTTCCATGTCGCACGTTAAATATGAAAATGTAAAGAATGTCCCGCAGAGTCGCATTTATTGTTAGACAGCCCATCTTTCAAGGTGCTGCATCTGGAGGCGCCGCCAATGGCCAACCGTCAGCATCCCAGACAAGTGACCCGATGCGAAGCATTTCCACACCGCCACCCTCCGCGTCGTACGCATGGTAGATAATCTTGTCTCCGCCATCTTCTTGCAGCACCGCGTTGTGCCCCGGCCCGCGCCACCGACCAGCACTAGCCACGAGCAGTGTGCCCCCGCCACGCGTCATCGGCGTGTTCATCCTGTCGGAGTAGGGTCCAGTGACCTTCTGTGAACGGCCCACCATGATCTTGTAAGTACTTTCAGCGCCCCTGCAGCACCTATCAAAAGAAATGAAGAGATAGTAGAAGGCGCCTCGGCGAATTATGAATGGTGCTTCCACGGGTCTCCCCTCTGGCGCCGGCAAACGAGCGGCAAGCGAGTACATTTTTGTGTCATCCGTTGAGAGCCGGCCAGTCCGCGCTTCGATGCGGCGGAGTTTGATCCCGTCCCAACCACTGCCGAATGCGAGCCAGGGCTGTCCGTCATGGTCCAGAATGATATTGGGGTCAATGGCGTTCCAATCGTTATAGTATCGAGAGTGAATGATCTTACCTTCGTCCTGCCACCGGTATTGGGGGCTGGCGGGGTCGAGGGTCTCATTCGTTGCGAGACCAATCGCCGAGTGATTGCTTCCGTGGGTCGAGACAGCATAGTAGAGGCGGTACTTGCCGTTGAAAAAGGAGATGTCGGGGGCCCACAGGTTTTTCACGCCAGGGACATCGCGCGATGCCCAGTCAGGTCTTTCCGAAAAGACGTCTCCGCATATAGCCCAATTCCGCAAATCTTTCGAGCACCTGATCGGAATGTGGAACATGCTCCTTCCCGAAGAGAATAGGTAGTAGGTGTCACCCTCCCTGATGATGCTGGGATCATGAACAAAGAAGATAGCACCATCCAGCATGTAGACGACCGGAGGAGGGCCGGTGTATGGAGGAGCCCTGTGTGCCTCTTGAGCGCAGGCTGTTAGAGCAAAGACCAGTACCATGAACCAATTACTGCACAGTGACTTCACAACGCCGGAATCATGTCTACACATTGGGCACTTTTCACTATTGACGACGTGTTTACCCTAACGTTGCATAAAGTTGGCACTCGTTTTCCGGGAAGTATCACGAATGGAGGCTTACGCCCCTATGGTCTTCTTTTTCTGGTTTAGACCAAGTGTGCTTTCCTGTCATGCCCGCGAAGGCGGGCATCCAGTCTTCAGAGAACTCCCTGGATTCCCGCCTGCGCGGGAATGACGGTTGCCGGCAAATGACATTTTATGCAACCATAGGGTTTACTCGAATGAGTCATCGCATATATAAACCATAAGCAAATCAGTAGATCGCTATTCTTTGTCATAACAATCTCATGTGCCTAACGTGAAGGTCACCGGGAGCCGGCTTTATCGGCGATCCGGTGGATCGCCTTGTTGGGCGTTCCTTCTTACTGGATAGTGCGTTGCTGAGCTGATACAGGTTTTATCGTTTTCAGTTCGTCGGCTTCAGCCTGCCGAGCGAAGTAAAGATCCCATCGTAGTTGCAGATTCAGCCAAAAGTCCGGAGTAACCCCAAAAAACGTCGACAGCCTCAACGCCGTATTCGGTGTAACCCCACGACGCCCGTTGATGATTTCATTTATTCTCTGATAGGGCACATGAATCGAATCTGCTAACTCCCTTTGGGTAAGCCCCATAGGTTTCAGAAATTCCTCAAGGAGCATTTCGCCGGGATGAGTGGGCGCCCTGTGAGTTGGTATGCGAATCATAATCCTCTCCTGGAGTTCTTAATTTAGTGGTAATCCGCGATTTCAACATCGAATGGACCATTTTCAGTCCATTGGAAACAAATCCGATATTGGTCATTGATACGAATGCTGTATTGTCCTTTCCGATCTCCCGAAAGAGACTCCAAGCGATTGCCCGGTGGAACGCGGAGTTCATCGAGAGATAAGACAGAATCAAGTTGATCGAGTTTCCGAATAGCGATTTTCCAAATCCTTTTGGTGCATAGCCTTAAAGCGGATTTCGTCACTTTGCCATTGAATATATCCTCGGTACCTTGATTCTTAAAGGAAATTATCATAAAAACACCGTAACACGGCTATCATGCTATTGCAAGTCGAAAATTGAATACAAGTATGCCCAACGATTTGATAAGGCGCGGGGCAACGATCCTTCGCCAAAACCGCAGAGTTCATCCCCGTCGCCTTGATTGAATTCTTATGTTTTCTGGTATGGCTTGGCGCCCTCTGTTGTTGGCCAACCATATACCTTTACATGATTTGCGGCGCTGCCGGGGTCGGGCTCAATGCCGTTAACTTAAGCATTTTTGATCAGATGTTAGTACTTGCCGTCATTCCGGCGAAAGCCGGAATCCAGGGTTTTCAGGCTTTTTTCGACCCCGGCTTTCGCCGGGGTGACAGTGTGTTCGGCATTGGGTCGGGCCACGGCATGTACTTGATTATTTGGCATTAAGGTCCCAGAAGTAGGCGTTTTCCACTCCTATATCCTCGTTTTCATCCTCGAAAAGAGGGTTATAGTCAGCAGCCGCCTCCCGAAGTTGATACCCTTGGCCGCCTTCTACGACATCCCTCCCTCTGGCCCTGATCCCCAAGAACTCTTTCACCGTCTGAACGAAAGACCTACTCCCCACCGCAATACTTTTGCTCCACTCATACTGCCGCGATTTCTCCCCGTTCCCCAAGTAGTCCTCAATCCAGCCTCTGTGACTATTCCGCAACTGGTCGTACGAGCTGGCTCCAACCACCCCTTTCAGCCTCTCATAATCGATCAACACATTCTTCCTTCTCGGTTCCTGAATCTCGTTATAGCCGCAACAAGGCCACATCGACGGATGCCTCACTACACCGGCACACACCATGCCTGCCCTGATAAATAGGGTTGTCATACCTGCTTGACTCGGTCTCCCTATCGACATGCGTGAAGGACGATGACTCAGAGCTTGTCACTCGTGCTTGACTCGGATGTGGCAACGCGGGACGTTCCTCACATTTTTACTTTTATGGAAAATCATAAAACGTTTTCCACGTCGCACGAAAAATATAAAAATGTAAAGAACGTGCCGCACTGTTCGTTCAAATGTTCACCCGCGGAGCTTCTTCAGCAGCCAGGCCATCCTTTGCCCGAGAGCCTCGGCCAGCATGAGGCCTTCTTCATCTTTCTCCACATCACCCTTGTCCCGGCCCATTCCAATGGCACGGCCGACATTGATCATCTCCATGCTCAGGAAAAAATGGCTCATGGTGTCCAGCGTGTGCATGGCGCCTGCCCGACGGACTGCAGCCACCAGGGAGCCAACCTTGTTCTTGAACATCCCGCCGTTCGAGCGGGAAACAAAACCCACCCGGTCGATCAGGGCTTTCATTTCGGGTGTCACATCCATGAAATAGACGGGAGATCCCAGGACAACACCCTGTGCCTGCGTGATCTTCTCAATGTACTCGTTCGCAGCGTCGTCGTCGACGGCGCAGCGCCGATCTTTTTTCTCCTGGCATTTCAAACATGCGATGCACCCGTGGATGCGCTTGTGAGAAAGCTGGACGAGCTCCGTTTCGATTCCTTCCTTCTCCAGTTCACGGAAAACTCTACGGATCAGAATACCCGTGTTCCCGTCTTTCCTGGGGCTCCCATTGAATCCGACGACCTTCATTTCATTTCTCCTCTCGTTGTGTGAAGTAGGGGACGTTCTTCATAGTCGGGGGGACGCTCTTTTAAAATTTAAAAATCTAATTTTCGAGAGAATACTTGCCGCTTTGGGCAATTGCTTCCCCCCGCTCCACTGAAAATCCGACGCCGGCCACACTCATCTCTAGCTTTTTAGCCAGGGCGGTATGAGACAACCCCAATTCTTTCGCAGCCCAAAAACACAGTAGACTCCTTGCCTTTACTTTTCTATCCTGCCGCCCCTTTGAAAAAACATCCTCCCGCTTCATTCCTAATACTTCTGCAACCCGCTCCGCTATACGAGCCAGATCATATCCCTGCCGCTTCAGCCTATGCCTTCGCTCATAGTGTTCCTCAGATTGAGCAATCACTGAATCCACAAAATCCGAATCACCCAGGATTCGTTCATCGCTCATAATGTGAACACCACCCTTCAAAGCTTCTCGTGCTTCAGTCCAACCCCCAAGACTTCGAATTAATCCTCCACCGGTCAACTCATCTTTCCTGCCTTGCCCAAGCCCCGATTTGACAAAGGATTCATATTCTTTTCTGGCTTGACCCTTGCTGTTTCCAAAATAGCCGAGCACATAATCCGTGTCCTGCCATTGTCCCTTCGTTTTCCCCATCAGAGCACTATGGCCGCAATATCTATAGCCCTTTAATTCATCAAGGGTTTGAACCATTCCTGCGCGAATAGGATTGAGGTGAATATAGCGGATCAATTCTCGCAGATAGGTTTCTTCCTGGCAGATGATTGATTTGTAGCGGTTCTGAAACAACTGGCCTTTACGGCGATGTCGGTGGTTAAATCCGATAACATAACCGGTCAGGAGTCGTCTCATCAGTCTGGAAAGAGGCTCCGTCCCTGAACGGAAGAGAAAGTGCGCATGATTGGATAAAAAAGCCCAGGCATAGCACTTGGTCTGTGTGCCGGGACAGAGAATCTCAAGTCTTTCAATAAAGTCATCACGATCTTTATTGCTGCGGAAAATGTTCCGGCCTTCTATTCCACGAATTATTACGTGGTGCAGGACGCCGGGAGCATCTAATCTTGCTGTCCTTGGCATGGGCTGGTTCTATTCTCGATCAGCTAAATTGTCAATTAAATTATTAAAGAGCGTCCCCCTACCTCCTTGGTGACGGTTATCCTCACGACCTCCCCCTCCGTGTACACGGCTCTGTCGCTTGTGTAGATAAGGGGTCCCTCGATCGCCGATGATCCGGCTTGAGTGTTGGTAAAGCCTGCCATTGGCAGGATCAAGTCAAGCAGGCTCAGGATAAGGATTCCGCAAAAGACAGTCTGTTTCCACATAATCACCGCACCCCACCAAGAGCTTATCATGGATATCACCGAGAGCCCGATTTCCGGGCGATTCGGTGCCCCATCGGGTTATGTTCGTTCTGAATCTTGAGTTCCTCGTATTTGAAACAACCTACGACATGAACGTTGTCCATGGCAACGGCTTGCATGAACGCCAAGGTCACCACGTGGCGAAGCCATCCGGTGAAATGACAAGTTCACTTATTGGAGTCGTCTTCTTATCCATGCAGGATCTCTTCGGCAGTCCAGAATGGCGTAGACCCTTGCCTCATCCTCCTCGATACGATAATAGACTGCGAAGGGAAACCGCTTGGAAAGAAGCCGGTGGTACCGCCCAAAATGTACGCTATGTATTCCAGCAAACAAGCGAAGCGACTCGATATCAGAAAATAGGGATTCCAGAAAGTAGCTCCCTATGCCCGTTTCTTGGGATTCATAGAAATGGAACCCTTCCCTCAAATCTTGCTTGGCCGATTCAAGAATCCTTATCTTCATTTGATCGAATTCCAGATGTCTTTTTTCGCTTGATCCCAGTCGACAAACTTGTCTTTGCCATCCCGTATTCTCTGTTCTCTTTCCTTCAGAACCTCTTCATGCCACGAAGGCGAAGAGAAATCGGGCACAGTCCGACAGAGGTCTTCCCAGAGCATTTCCATTGCCCTGAGTTTTTCCTCGGTGGTCATTTCTTCTAGGTTGAGAGTCATAGGCTACTTCCTTTCCTATTGGATCAATACGAACAAGTTGTTCCGAAGTTTCTTAAACTCCAGGGCCCGCGGCAACTACCATGGGCCAGAGGCGATAAAAACGTCGGTCGTGGGTATCTCGCACATTGCCCCTGGCCGCCCAGATGCACCCAACGCACTTGAGATTATGAATACCCTTTTAGCGGCTTTTTTGCAACAGCCGGTCGAGAGTTCATTCGCACAGCACCTCTGCCATAGACTCTATTTGAGGGGACGCTCTTTTAAAATTTAAAAATCTAATTTTCGAGAGAATACTTGCCGCTTTGGGCAATTGCTTCCCCCCGCTCCACTGAAAATCCGACGCCGGCCACACTCATCTCTAGCTTTTTAGCCAGGGCGGTATGAGACAACCCCAATTCTTTCGCAGCCCAAAAACACAGTAGACTCCTTGCCTTTACTTTTCTATCCTGCCGCCCCTTTGAAAAAACATCCTCCCGCTTCATTCCTAATACTTCTGCAACCCGCTCCGCTATACGAGCCAGATCATATCCCTGCCGCTTCAGCCTATGCCTTCGCTCATAGTGTTCCTCAGATTGAGCAATCACTGAATCCACAAAATCCGAATCACCCAGGATTCGTTCATCGCTCATAATGTGAACACCACCCTTCAAAGCTTCTCGTGCTTCAGTCCAACCCCCAAGACTTCGAATTAATCCTCCACCGGTCAACTCATCTTTCCTGCCTTGCCCAAGCCCCGATTTGACAAAGGATTCATATTCTTTTCTGGCTTGACCCTTGCTGTTTCCAAAATAGCCGAGCACATAATCCGTGTCCTGCCATTGTCCCTTCGTTTTCCCCATCAGAGCACTATGGCCGCAATATCTATAGCCCTTTAATTCATCAAGGGTTTGAACCATTCCTGCGCGAATAGGATTGAGGTGAATATAGCGGATCAATTCTCGCAGATAGGTTTCTTCCTGGCAGATGATTGATTTGTAGCGGTTCTGAAACAACTGGCCTTTACGGCGATGTCGGTGGTTAAATCCGATAACATAACCGGTCAGGAGTCGTCTCATCAGTCTGGAAAGAGGCTCCGTCCCTGAACGGAAGAGAAAGTGCGCATGATTGGATAAAAAAGCCCAGGCATAGCACTTGGTCTGTGTGCCGGGACAGAGAATCTCAAGTCTTTCAATAAAGTCATCACGATCTTTATTGCTGCGGAAAATGTTCCGGCCTTCTATTCCACGAATTATTACGTGGTGCAGGACGCCGGGAGCATCTAATCTTGCTGTCCTTGGCATGGGCTGGTTCTATTCTCGATTAGCTAAATTGTCAATTAAATTATTAAAGAGCGTCCCCCTGCTCACACGCTCCCGCATGGGGAGCGACGGCAACATCAAAATCAACCGGAGCCTTATACGTGTTTCAATCCACGCTCCCGCATGGGGAGCGACCCTCAATGCCGACATTGGCCATAACCGGATGCCCTGTTTCAATCCACGCTCCCGCATGGGGAGCGACTTCTGTAATCCGCCCTTCCATCCGCCCTTGCTCGTGTTTCAATCCACGCTCCCGCATGGGGAGCGACTCCGCCAGCGTTACGACACTGATACGGCCTCGCCGTTTCAATCCACGCTCCCGCATGGGGAGCGACCGTTGCTTTCTAAATGCTTGCGGAGCAAGCTATTTTACGGAGGATTCCGCGAAGTCCCCATGTTTTGCGGATTCTCCTATTCAGTTGTCAAAGAGCCATGCCGTTAACTTGCCGATATGACAAGCGATAGCCAAAATGCGAACCACTGTTGACAGAATTGCCGTCAAGTTCCCGTAATGATAACAAAAAATCCGACAATGCCGAAATGGCAGCTTCAGGTTCGCAGCCGCCCTTCAAACAATCAGCGGGCCTTCAGGATCAACGGATTTCTTAGCCCCAACCTGCTCTATTCTTCGCTTCCAGTTTGCACCCAGAAAGTAGAACCGCAGGCTATCCGCCTCCTGATCGATTTCCTTGATCAACTTATCTCGGAAAAAAGTCCATCGTGCCGGATCGACCACACACTCGAAGACAGAGAACTGCACCCTCTGACCATAATCTTTACAGATCTTCGCCACGCGACGCAGCCGGGCCTGTCCTCCCGGATCAATGGTAGAAACATCGTAGCTGACAACAACCATCATGGCGTAACCTACTTCCAGATGAATGGCGGATAACCGTCAAGATCACCGCGAACATATCGAGCGAGCAGCAACGCTTGGATGTGAAACAGCATCCCTACCGCGACCTTTTCTCCAAGAAAAGGGTGCATGATCTCCTCCTGCTTTCTATTTTGGTACGAGACCAGAACGGTCTTCCTGGTTTCGTCGGACATGAGCACGGCCCCTGAATCGCTTTTATTAAAACCGGCCTTCTGGACTTTCCGCAGGTTGATCAGCGAGAGCACAAGTCTGTCTGCCAGATAAGGGCGGAACTCTTCCATGAGGTCAAGAGCCAGGCTGGGGCGACCCGGCCTGTCCCTGTGAAGGAAGCCCACGGCGGGATCCAGCCCGACGGCCTCAAGAGCCGAGCGCACATCATGCATGGTCAGGGTATAGATGAATGAAAGGAGACTGTTCACGTTGTCGAGGGGAGGTCTCCGGTTTCGCTCCGCAAAGGAAAAATCCTCTTTCTGCGTGGTGATCAATTCGTTGAAGACGCTGAAATAGGCATGGGCCGCATCACCCTCGATCCCCCGGAGTGTTTCCAGCTTAGACTCTTTGGGAATCTGATCCAGGTAATATCCCATCCGGCCCGAGGCCTCTTTGAGCGCGCCCACATTCACCTTTTCTTCGTGGTCTCGTAAGGCCCTCTGCAAAACGGCCCGGCAATTTGCCAGTTTTCCGGTCAGCACGAACTTGGCCACATGCGCTGACGCTTCAGGATCGTCGGCTTTCCGGTATTGTTCGCGGCGAAGAAGGACATTGCCGGATACAGCCCCCTGCACCTTAGCGAGAAACCGCCCGTGCTCGGAAAGGAAGCTGATTGCCACCCCGTTCTCACCGCAAAATCCCATCAGAAAAGGACTGCACCCGACATTGCCGAAGCAAACGATTCCACCGAGTGTGCGGATAGGCACCCGCAGACGGACTTCGTTTTCAACCTTGACGACCACCGTCTCTCCTTCCTTGGCGAGGTATGCCCCCTGGGTCGTCACAAAAAGCGTATTAAGATGTCTTTTCATGAGTCCTCGACGGCCTTTTCAAGATACCGACTCACCGAAGGTTTCTTCTCGATCAGCTTGGGCATGCACTGATTCATGAGAGAACAGCTCTTGCACCTCTTGCCGTAAACCGGATCAGGCGTCCTACCCGCCGCCAGCAGTTTGTGGGCCTCTTCGGCAGCCGCCTGTGTCTCCTGCCGCAATTTCTCGTCGAGAAAGACATCGAGGCGCCTTCGTGTCTTTCCGTAAAAAATGGCTCCCTTCGGTATGGCCACATTCAGCATTTCTTCCAGACATAGGGCCTGGGCGCAAAGCTGCACCTTGTCGGATTCGTCCACCTTGGGTTTCCCCCTCTTGTACTCCACAGGGAAAGGAAGCCACTTCTCCCCCTCGACCCGGTGAAACTCGACCACGTCGGCTTTGCCAATCAAACCCAGCTTCAAGGATCGGAGCGGGACGCCCCTTTCGATGCGCAAGTCCCCTCTGGACTCCCTGTCCGTCTCGTGCACCCGTTCGTGCATGATCCTGCCCTCTGCGGTGAAAAGATTCTCGTCCCACATCTGCTCGATGTGGATGAGGGCGCATTGCCTTCTGCAGAACATCAGGTGCTGCAGGGCAGAAAGGGGGATGAGGTCGTCTTCGGTGTAACTCACGTTTGCCTCTTCCATTCGCGCCTTTGGCACCGGGCGCGATAAAGTTTTTCCGTGAAGCCGCCCTCCTCCAGGAACTCCTTCTCAAGGGACCGCAGTTGCTGGTCTAGAGGGTAGTTGGTCTCGTGGATCAGGCAGATGAGGGTGTTGGCTTCGACTTCCGCTTGAGCGTCTTCAAGATAGTGCCCATGGGTGGAATAAGACCTATCCTGCTTGTAGCAGAGATCCCTGACTTGCTTGGCCTTCGGGTGATCCTTGCCCCAAAGCGGCAGGCTGTGCTGCCGCAAGTAGTCCTGAAAATCGACCAGCAACTCTTCCAGGCTGGCCCGGGCAACGCTGATCAGTTTGAGCTCGGTCTTCTTCGAGGTGTCAGAGGCCATGCTGCCCTCTGCAATGTTCTGCTTGCCGCTTCGGGCAGCCTGCACCATCTGGTCATGGGTGCGCGACCGCTTGTCAATGAAGCGGTCGCAGAACACCACGGTGCCGTCCTGCACAATCTCCGCCATCTGGTAGGACTTCAGATCGCGGTACCAGCCGTGAGGGGGGATTAGCTCCGGCTGGCCATCGAGGCGTTTGTCGTCAGAGTGGGACATTAGGGCCTCATAGTTCGTGCTTTATTTTGGCTTGTCCATCGGAGGGGCTCTCTTCTTAACCCTGCACCCCATCGAGGAGGGCACACTGGCGCTTGCCGTATTGAGAATCCTAAAGAGCGGGAATAGATATGAAATGCTCTTCGCTAAACATCTGCCCCTCAACACTCTGGATGAGATCGAATCAAACATCCTTTGACGAAGTCCCACCGCCAGAGTTCGACGCCGGGCGGGACGCTCTCCTTCTTTACGTTCACCTGGTAGTCTCCGTATTTACGTGGCGGGTCATTCACCTTCTCAACATGAATTACTTTTCCTAAATCGAGGAGAGCATGGGCAGGAGCACAACCCAGCTTAGCCTGATTCTTTCTCTGTTCGGCGTTGCCGGTGTCTGTCCCCACATGCTTGAAAACGAGCAACTCCCGCGTTGCCATGATTCCTTTGCTTGCTGATCGGTCATGTTCGTACATACGTACTAAGGCCTCCCAGAGAAGAATGAGATCATCATCCGAAAACTTCGTCCCTTCTGCGAGGTGTGCGCTGATAAACCCTTTTCCAACGTAGAGACCATACGGGATCAACGCTTTCCGTCCCATCGTGCGGAGGGAGTCTTCCGGCTGTTCTTTTTCCCATGCTTCAAAATCTTTGGAACCGATAGTTGGCCCCTTAATTTCGTTGTCAGCAACGGCCATGCGCGTAATGGAAATATCCAATAGGAGAATAGGATCAATTGACCTCGCAAACGACAATTGTATCGGACCCCGCACCTGTCCTGCGTTTGGCCCGGTACTCATAACCGCGCCAAAGGCTCTAACATCATAGAAATTATCACACATCCACATACTTGCAGCTTTTGCCTTTTGCATATTCGTCGTCCATTTCTTCTTCTTTTGATCGAACGGTGGCATCCCGCCAGTCTGCTCGTGAGCCCTTGCGATCTTGGTGTTAAGATTAGTCGATTGTTCAACAAAGATAGCATAGGGGGCCGTATTGCTACGAGCCATCTGAACGTAGTTCCTGATCCTTCTTTTCAATGCCACATCCGAAACAAGGCCCTTCATATCCTGCGGGTCGATACGCGGCGCATTGCCTGCATCCGGGTCGCCATTGGGGTTACCATTCTCGCAATCAAAGAGAAACATGAATTCATAACGATTCTTAATAATGTCAGTCATTTTCGACCTCCTTGGTTTGATTGTCTTTGTCAGATGAGGTTGTTTCTTTGTGGGCCATTTGTTGGTAGTATCCAAGGGCGAACAGAGTCTGTTCCTCGAGAGTCAATGTGGTGGGCACAGTGTCCTTTATGTGCCCCCATATACCGGCAATAATATTTTCGAACCAATTGGCAAGACCCGGCTGCAGTTTGTTGAGGTGCGCCTGACTGGTACGCGTCAGGCGGCCCAAAACAAGAGCAGGGGTGCTGCTTGCAGCCGCATAGTAGCGTTGAACAATTCCTGCTCCTACGTCACCGAGGGCCGCTCTCTGTAGTTTAGCAAGGACCGCCATCAGACGCCCGGAATGATATGCGGGATGAGGGTGATTCTCATTCAAATAAGGCTGCATGTCTTCTCCCATTGAAATACCTCCTTTAATCCTATTGTTTCTGACGTGATAAGCCTTCAGCAGGCCCATGCCAGCATGGCTAAGCGGTTCATCTTTCAAAATATCCACCTTCACACGACCAAATGCTTTTGCTAACGCTGCTTCTGGAATGGCATCCCCACGGACAGCCACCCGCCACATCTTTGCCACAAAAGGATTCGGCAGTTCGTCCAGATCGCGTACTGTTGCCCCAAGGATAGCTAAAAATTTTGGTGATGGAGCCAGACCTCTTCCGTGACGATGCACTATGGACAGATCTTCAAACCAATCAAATATGCTTTTTACAAGGCCTTCAAACTTCCCTTCCATCCAGTCTCGCACCATGATGCGTCCGCTTGCGCCAGAGAGGTTAAGGGCATAGTAATAATTGTTCCCAAGATCAGGGCGCTCACCATTTTGTATAGCCTTAAGCAGTTCTCTTGCGCGCTGCTGGGCCTTCATTTCCTCCTGTATTTGCCCTTCCTCGAGCCAGTAAAGAGGATCATCGTCTCTTGCGATTTCCTTTCCCTTAAACCAGTGGACAATTTTTGTGCCGGTCAGCCGTTGCCCCGCCGCTCTAATTAGCTCGTTTAGTGCGGCGCAATAAGTCGCAGCCATATCATCTGAAACGGCAGCGTTTAAGGACTGTTCCAACCCATAAGAACAGAAAGAGTCCTGTTTGAATCCAATCAGTACATCACCCATGCTTAAGCCACCAACATCGGCCAAACCATGTATTTTTGGAGTAGTCCGGGCGGGTTCAACCAATTCCCCCGACGCAAAACAGCGCATCGCGTTGGTAGACTTCCCACCGATCAATTTCGTTCGAAAATTTCGCCACCAGTTGTACCAATCGTTTGAATTGACTGGGAATGCATCGCCAATCCTGAGCGTCACCTTATCCGTAGGTTTTGCCTTTTGTGAACTTAGCCGTTGCCGGATGCTGTCAAGAATGTGGGGCTTGAAGATCTTCTCTGCAAGCAATCTAAGCTCCGGCATAGCCGACGCGGCTTCGTTAAGCAGGAGCACAAAATATTTATGTTTGGCCAGGAGCTTTTCATTGTCAGGGACTTTAGCAAGAAGAGTTATAACCTCGACAGTTTCTATAAGAAAGTGACTCTTTGTCACACCTCCTGCCTTCATTTCACCCTGGCTGAGATCCGGACATTTTGGAAACCGCTGACCCCGATTTTTCCTTTGGCTCGTATCTCCCAGTTCAATAACATCGAGAAAGTTGCCTTCAACATCACAATCGATTGCCCACCGCACATCCTTGGCTGAAAATCCAGGCTCCGGTGGCACCGCTAAATGGTCACGTGCATAATTGATCAATAGTTCCAGCATCAGTCCGCCCTCCTTATGCCCTTAAGAACTCCCGCGCTTTCATAAGGCGGAACCTTAAGTTCTCCGCTCTGGACGGTAGCGCGGAACAGGCTGATTGAGCATTTATCTTCATTCTTTCCCGGCCGAGAGAGATCAAAGACATCGTATAGCATCAGTCCCAGTTCCATGTCTAAATGGATGGGCTTGGCGCGTCGAGCCTGTGGTTCCACCAAATCAAAATAAGCAGGAAATTCACGGCATCCGAAATACGGTTGATAGATGCATTTACCGCCTGCGGCTCTGCGGCGGAATTGAGCCTCGAATCCCTGGATTGCACTTTCAAAACCCGGCCAGGGCCTTATGTGAGCATGTAGACGATAACGCACATCCTTAAGCGCCATAGTCTGACGCTGTGTACGGCCTTTCTCGTCTGATCCAGTTAAAGCGCGGTCACCATCAGCCCATATGGGCTCTGGGTTTTCTTTCCGATCCATCCAACGGAACACAGCATTTAGGGAAATCTTCTCTTTAACTTCGTTCCGGCGCAAGGCAATGTACTGTGGGGGCTCGATAATCTCAATCTCTGTGATCTGCCAGCGAAATTCAGTTGGCTTACAATAGATTGCATCATAGATCCCGCGTGCTGCCGATGGAGTAATGATGGGGTAGCTAAATCGTTCAACCTTAAAAACGGGCTGAGAGAAGCAGGCTAAATCACCCCATACATCCAATGCCTGATCCTTTGGTTGCATATTCCCTCCTTTCTTTCTGATCTATCCTATAAGGCATTCCGTTGATAACGGTGGAACCAATCCTCTCAGGCTGTCGTAGTGTTCCCTTTTGAAATAGATGAGCCAATCGTCTGCGAATTCTCCCAGCTTAAGAGGGGCGCGTGCACTGTATTGCCATATTGGAGCCTCTCTTTTTGGTCTGAATATGCTTATAGTATGAGGGCGTGCTCGGTTAATCCATGAACGGGTTAAACCAGTGGCATGAACCTCAGTTACCATCTCTTCAAAATCTAGAGGACTGTAAGGAACAAAAACATTGACCGCGTCATTGGCGATTAGGCGATATTTGTTCGCTACCATAAGGAAATCCTGTCTTCTAATTGCCTCTTGTATCTCCAATCCTAAGAATTCAGGTTTTGCCAAGTCATAAAGTTTTTGATAGTACGTGTTGTAAAGAGATGGATTGTGAATATCCATCCCGCTTGTGCCAAGCTGCTTGAGAAGACTTCTGGTAACTGCTGCTGCCTGTCGATATGCTGCATCGGGATAATCTCCGTCTTCGGGCACGAAGACCTTCACAACTCCTGTATCTTTTTTGCCGTTCCGGTTACAGCGACCGGCAGCCTGAGCTATGGCTTCAAGAGGTGCCAGTGCCCGTAGAACGCGTGGAAAATCGACATCCACTCCTGCTTCAATACACTGTGTGGAAACCAAGCGGCAAGGCATCTTGTTGTCAAGTCTTTGCCGCACTTCATCAAGCACCGCTCGCCGATGAGCAGGACACATGTTTGTCGAGAGATGGAACAAGCCCTCAGTTCTACAACTGATCAGTTCATCAAGAAGGCGCAAGGCATGCCGCTTAAGGTTAACAATACACAATACCTGTTCACTGGACGTGATCATTTCAGCCAAATCTTCCCAAGGCATTGGGGAGTCCAGGTTTTGAGGCCATCTCACCTCGGTGCGTCTTGCTCGCTCAAACAAGTGAAGTTGGGTGGGCACAATCGGTACAGCATTCCATCCCGCTGATGAATACTTCTTAATAGACTCGTCGAGTGAAGAAAATGCCGGTTGAGTCGCGGTGGCAAAAACGATCGTTGATCTGTACTTATTTACATCTGCAAGTGGTGACAAAGTGGCTAAGGTAGGGATGGCCAAAGAAATCGGGAACGTTTGTACCTCATCAAAGAGTATAACGCTTGCCGCAAGATTATGGAGCTTCCGGCACGCGGAGGGACGATTGGAAAAAAGAGACTCGAAGAACTGAACGCTTGTAGTAATAATGATGGGCGCATCCCAGTTTTCAGCGAGCGATCTTATCCTGGCATTAGTCTCGTCGTCTATCTCCACATCATCAACTGTGTTATTTGAGGCTTCTCGTATTCCTGCCAAGCTGTGGTTTTCGAGAATGATCTTCCCTATTACTCCTGGGCTGTGTTTCTTCTGAAATACCTTTTTATATTCCTGAACCGTTTGATCGATAATGCTCAGATAAGGAATCACGATAATGACCCGCCGGAGTTTGTGAATGGCTGCATGTTTTAAGGCAAAGGCTAGCATGTTAAGCGTCTTTCCAGAGCCGGTAGGTGCTGTGAGTGTAAAAACTCCTTGAGGCATTTTGGCTGCCGCAAGGCAGGCATTGAGTAAATCCGATCGCATTTGGTTGACGTGCCCCGCGGCTTCCGATTTTCCCCTAATGCTTTCAATATGAGCCATAAGTGTGGCCAACCAGTCTTCCGGCACAAGAGGCAACCCTGATTCACGGTAGGCGCCGTTAAAATGAGCCTCCGTTTCAATAAAGTCGGCATCGACTAGGGTTGAGTAGAGCATTCGCACATCCGTCATGGCTGCCGCAGGAGGCGCCTGCATCCCACTATAGACAGAGGAATCGATTTGGTCAGGAAGGCTAAACCCATCGGCTTCAAAACGGCGGATGACCCGGTCTCTGTCCATGTCCGATAACCGCAATCCAAGTGGATGTTGCTCAGATGCTTTAGCAGGATTCAACCTCGCCAGAGCATCCTTCTCAGCCTTCTGAAGCCCGATGTGATGGCCCTGTATGGCAAGAGCTGAGGCGAGACCACGATTTCTATACCTCGTCAGCGCTTCCCACGCCCCAAGGGACCAGTGGTCAATCCCGCGTTCCTTGCCAGCTAACCTGGCTTGAAAGAGGTCGCCGTATTTTCCTAAATCGTGCAGCATGCCTGCAAGTTCGGCCTCTTGTGATGCTGCAAACGGATTGGCAAATATAGCCGCTCGATCGGCGACCTTACGGAGGTGGCAGAAAAGGGGATCATCGACTCCTGTGGAATTCTTGGAATGAGCCAAATATCGTGTAATTCTCTCTTCGGTTCCCATCATAATTGACTCATGCTCTCAGCGGTTTGCCTTCAAGGCTGTGGGCGTAATATTGTCGGGTCATGTTTTCCCCTCCTGGGGCTCAGCATGAAGGGCAACCTATCAGACGGTTTTGACAAGGACGGTCAAAGCGGGGCGAAACTTTTTCGCCCCAAGAAAGCACAAAACCCCATCTCTGTCATTCCGAGAATGGGGCTTTGTATCCCTTTCCATAGCGATCTCTTGCAAGAGGCTCAATGCTTCATCTCCGCCTTCGAGGGGCAATTAAAGCTAGCTTTTGCAGATCACTTCTTCACGTCGGCTGGAAGCAGAAAATCTCCTCGTCGAGGTTGAGTTTATTGAAATGTATGTTTGATCGATAGGCCAATCCCTGTCCTGATCAAAGCTATCGCGCCAGCTTTAGCACAATGGCCAATGCTTCAACGATCTTTTGCATCGTTTCCTCAGACAGCTTCCCTACCTGCTTGACAAACCGCTCTTGTGCTACCGACCGCACATGAAAAGCATCAGCCGCCGAGATTTTGTCCAATCCGTTCTCAGCATCAGGTTCAAGGCGCACAAGCCAAGGGGCGATAGTATATGAAAGAAGTGAGATCCCCTCCTTGGACATAATCAGACAACAAGGCTTTAGCCGCGTCGGCGAGCTTTCGATCCCTCTCGGGTTCCGCTGCCGGCTCTTTGTCCGACGCAAGTTCTTCCCGGATGGAGCGCAGTGTGGCCTCGACAATAGCCAAGCGCTGCGCCGGAGCAAGCTTCTTGAGTTGCTCTATAATTTCTCTCTGCGTCATGATTACACCTCCAGGTTGATCCGGGCCTGCTGGCTCCGGCCCGTTTCTGCATCTCCTTGCCCGATCAGGGCGCAACCTTCGGGTCCTGTAATAGGGATAATACAGGAAAGAAACAGTTGGGTCAATACACGTGACAAGACGGGGATCGTGGTTTTGAAAAAGAACAACCATTCGCTTGGCGGTTTGCCTTCAAGGCTGTGGGCGTAAAATTGACGGGGCATGTTTCCCTGGAAGTACCATGGATAAAGGCTCACTATGCCATGGCCTTCGTTTTCAGGTTTAGACCCTATGTGCTTTCCTGTCATGCCCGCGAAGGCGGGCATCCAGCCTTCAGAGAAATGCCTGGATTCCCGCCTTCGCGGGAATGACGGGTGTCGGGCTGTGAAGTTTTATGCAACGACAGGGTTAATAACAGAAATTTTTGCACGAAAGGGTTGAGATGGGAACGTTAAGGAATGGACAACTTTTCGGGCGGTATCATAGAGGATTTGGTCGGATATGACAACAATAATTGGCGGGCCGGGGTCCAAGAAGCGTAGGGTTGAAGGGCAGGGCTAAAGCCCTGGCCTACGCGGCCGATGGCCGGATGGATCGCAAGAGTGCCCGCCAGACACGGGTAAAAGCTTGTCCGTGCCACCGACGGACGATGAAGCGCTGGATCCCGCGGTCAAGCCGCGGGATGACCGATGGGGGCGGTTTGGCTCGGAGGGCAGGGCTGAAGCCCTGGCCTACGAGGACGGAGGGGCGGGCTTTCATTCATCGAGAAGGTAACCGAGCTCCGCTTTGAGATCGAGCTTTCCGGTCCACTGCTTCAGGTATTCGAAATCGAGCATTTTCCGAGAGCGTGCCACCACCGAGAGAGCGTCCTCAAAGTCCCTGGGACGGCCCACTTTGAGTTTCTGCAGGATGAAATCCTCGGGCCCGATGAACCAGTAAAACTTCCCTGCCAGTTTTTTCCGCTTTCGCCTCTCAAAAGCCTTATGGTCCTGAATGTCCCGCGGTCGCATGAGATCAACGGTAACATCTTGATAATGCGTTCGCCGCTGAGAGTCCTTCAGCATCGGATTCCATTTCATCCATGCCGCATCCTTAGAGAATCCTTCCCGGATCAAGTGGTTTTCGAGGCGGCCCAGGCCTATCTCGTCGACCCTAACCATGAAATCAAGGTCCATGGTCGCCCTCGGCCGTCCCCACACGGCAAGCGCCCATGCACCGATGATCATGTACGGGACATTCGTTCCCGTCAGGGATCCAATGACGGTTGCCAGCACATTCAGAACGCTATGGTCTTTTGGATGTGACACGCCCTTCTTTCCAACCCGTCTTCCACCTTCCATCGCTGCGTGAAAACAAAGCCACGAGGCGGCGGGTTTCTTCTTCAACGGGCTCTTCGCTTCCGGCGCGAAGGGTTTTCCTGACTTCCTCTTTGAACAGCCCCATGGAGACGGCCGAGAGCTCGGCACATTGCCTTAATCCCTCTTCAGCCGTGCGGGGGAAACGGCAGGCCCGCAACTCTTCTCTCACCAGGTCGAGCCTTTTGAGCCACCAGGGAATACTTTTTCGGCTCTGCACTTTCCTGCCGTGCCTCATCACGTTGCAGCCCTCATGAAAATTACGTGGATTCTATCACACCGATTTGAAAAGATAAACCCGTTATAACCGTCTATTCTTTCGTCCTGCCACAAGGGTTTGGCAGGGCTGAAGCCCCTCACGAATAAAAGTCTTTTCGCCATCTACCCCAACCCACCGATCCTATTCGCCATGCGAAGTGATTTATCTTCGCAGGATGTCCACCGAGATTTATTGGCCTTGAATATGCCGGCGACATTGGACTAAAGTCCAATATCTTTCCTGTCTCAACTTAAATAGGCTCCACAGATACCGAAGGAAAGGAGATCATCATGAACGCAATGAAAACTTCGATCGTTTTGTTCATTCTTATTTTGATATTGGGCTTGAACGCTTGTGAAACTGCTCCTGTAAAATCGCAGTCCTGCTCCGCATCCCAGATGTGCGGTGTCCAAGGCTCTCCCGGCGAGTGGACGAAGTATTGGGGGCCGTGATCCAATGAGCCATTTATAGTGGCTTCAGACCGTTCCACCACCGAGAGGGCGTCCTAAAAGTCCCTGGGACGGCCGCCAGTGGATCGCAAGCAGGAGCTTGCTCCTACAGTGGGTAGGGGACGTTGTCAGGTTTTTTAGGTTATTGCTTTGAAGCATCAGGCTGACCGGCAGGACTTGATGAAGTCGAGGGCAAGGCAGGCGAGCGTCTTGCCTACTCGGATCTCATCGTTGGTACCCGGAACAGGCGCCCCTTCAGGAAGGTGCAGGTAGACGGTCCTGAATTTCGAGGCCATGGTTCGCACAAAGCGCCGCACCTCTTCGACCCGGAATCCGCTGGGCGTCATGGCGCTGGAGGGCATGTCGATGATGCTGTCCATGTCCACCTCTATACCCACAGGCAAATTCACTTTGTTCAGGAAGACCGCGGCCCTCTGGATGTGGGCATGCACGTCCGTCTCCCTGTCAAAGGAGGAGTAGTCGAGATCCGGATTCTCCTCGATCTCCGACATGACTTTTTCCGAATTGTAGTTTTCGTGGAGACCGAAGACAAAGTAGCGCTTCAACCATCCGTCTTCATAAGCATAGGAAAATGCGTTGCCGCTGTGCCTGCCTTCGAGGGGCCGAAAGTCGGCATGGGGGTCGCAGTTGACGGTTTGTATCCCCCCCGGATATCGCGCAGATGCGTTCAAGCCTTTGAGGATCGGGTAGGCATTGTTGTGTCCTCCGCCGATGACCACAGGCACCAGGCCCGCGTCGGCTATGGCCCGAAGGATGGGCCACACCCTATGGTCCAGCCCGGCGCACAGATCCCTCAGCTTCTTGATATGCTCGGAATCCACAAGGGAAAGAGATGCCGCTGCAACACTCAAATCTTTTGTGTCCACGTGGCCCAGGCAAAGAATGCTCTCACCGCTCAAAAACCGGTTGCTTTGCATGTTGAGGAAGGCATCGAGAAACACCTTCCAACCGAATTCCGTGCAGCATTTTCCATAATTGGCCATGGGACCGATGGATTCAGGGATGCCAAGCAGGACAAACTTCACGCCCCCGGCTGAATAACGCGGTAGAGCCTCCAGACCTTCTCCTCGCTGAAGAAAGGCCACCCTCTCACCTAATTTCACTTCTCCCGCACGCATCTGAATCAGGTCGGAGAGATCGTCTCTTCCATAGATCGCGATGTGCTCCATCATCTCCCTCGCTTATCTCGACGTAGCTCTTGTCACCTATTAACGGTCTCGAAACAGTATTGACGTTTCGTTTTTGTCGCCATCCCACCTCCCTGTAGGAGCGACCTCTCGGTCGCGATCCTGTCGCAAGCAGGAGCCTGCTCCTACAAGAGCGGCGAGGCAATGAATGTCAATACTATTATGAGACCATTAATACCTAGGTTGAGTGGTTCAGGGTTCAAAGTTCTGGGTTGAAAAACCTCAACCACCATGTAGCAAATGAAAATTTGCTTTTTGTGACTATACGGCAGTTCAACGCATTGGGTTATACGAGATATTCTGGAGCCCGAACAGTATCATGAACGGTTTTAAGTGATTGTAACCTTTCAACCCCGAACCCTGAACCTGGAACCGATCAGTTTAGGTAATATATACCACCGGAAACAGGGCATTTCAACGAAGCGCGGATGGCGTGGTTCCGGTTTTAGGGGCAGGGCAGAAGCCCTGGACCACGCGGCTGCACGGACGGATGGATCGCAAGCGGGAGCTTGCTCCTACAGAAGGGGGACGGGGCCGGTGTCGGGAGCCGGGCGGAAGACCTGAAACGATTTTAGAAGACCATTCACCACAGAGACCGCCCGCCGTCGCCCACTCGGCAAGCTAAGGGCTATGGCGGGCGATGAAGCGCTGGATCCCGCGGTCAAGCCGCGGGATGACCGATGGGGGCGGGTTGGCTCGGAGGGCAGGGCTGAAGCCCTGGACTACGCGGCTGCATGGCCGGATGGATCGCAAGCAGGAGCTTGCTCCTACAGGGTTGGGAAGGGGCCGGTGTCGGGGCAGGGCTAAAGCCCTGGACTACAGTGCAAGGGTGCTGGAGGGTATTTAAAAACACATGCGGGAGGGCATTTTAAATAACGTGTTTTTGTGTTACGATCTTTTAAACGACGACGAGACACAGACGGATGAACCTATGAGAATCATCTTTTTTGCAGGCAAAGGCGGCGTGGGCAAGACGAGCGTGGCGGCGGCCACAGGCGTCAGGGCCGCAGAAATGGGGCACCGCACGATCGTCATGTCCCTGGACATCGCCCACAGCCTTTCCGACATCTTCGACCTCGAAAAAGGGCTCCTCGACCTCAACCGCGGCAAACCGCTCGAGGTCGGCAAGAACCTCTGGATCCAGGAACTGGATGTGCAGGAGGAGGTGACCCAAAACTGGAAGGATATCCACAAGTATCTTTCCCTTCTCCTCAACACCACGGGCCTTGACGAAATCCTGGCCGAGGAACTCGCCATTCTTCCGGGCATGGAAGAAGTGAGCCTGCTTCTCTACATCAACCGTTATGTGAAGGGAAAGGACTTTGACGTCATCATCCTGGACTGCGCGCCCACGGGCGAATCCATCCGCTTCATCAGCATCCCCACGGCCCTGGAATGGTACATCAAGAAGATCTTCAAAATGGAAAGGGCCCTTGCGAAATACGTGGGACCCATTGCCAAGAGGGTCTATGACGTTCCCATTCCCGGCGACGAATACTTTGCCGCCATCGAGCATCTCTTCGAGCGGCTTCAGGGCGTAGACAGGATTCTCGCCGACCCCGAGACCACATCGGTGCGCCTCGTCACCAACCCCGAGAAGATCGTGCTCAAGGAGACGCAGCGGGCCTTCATGTATTTCTGCCTCTACAAGATGAACATCGACGCCATTATCATGAACCGCCTCCTGCCCGATGACGTGACCGACGAGTATTTCCGGAACTGGCGCGAAAACCAGAGGCGGTACCTCGAGAAAGCGGAGGAATACTTCCATCCTGTGCCCATCTTTCCCGTAAGCCTTTTCAGAGGAGAGATTCTCGGCTATGAACGCCTCAGGGACCTGGCTCACGAAATCTACGGTGAGAAAAGCCCGCTGGAGCGGTTCCTCACCGGCGAGCCATACGAACTCATCAAGAAGGATGGCGGGTATGAGCTCAGGATGAAACTGCCCTTTGCAGGCGGGGAGAACGTGGAACTCAACAAGGTTTCCGATGAGCTGATCATCCGCGTGGGAGCATTCAAGCGGCACATGCTGCTCCCAAGGCAGGTCGCGGCCTCCGGCTCTGTCAAAGCCAGGCTGGACGGCCATCACCTCAACATATTTTTCAAAGGAGGAGACCATGGGCAAGAAACGTCATGACGAAGAAATAGCCGTCTGTCCCGTGGGCAGGTTTTTCATGGACCTTGAAAAGGCATCGGCCAGGAAGTCCGAGTTTTTTGTGCACCTCGATCGATCCAGGGTCGAGTTCCTGAAAGCGCTTCGTTCCCTCCTGGACGAGAGCATCGAACGCATGGAAAAAAGAGAGCCTTCCAGGCGGGAGAAAAAAGCCACCAGGATCGAGGTGGAGGAAGAGCAGTAAGATATTGACGGAACACGACGGGCTCTGATACAAGACCCGGAACGATTTTAGGGGCTGGTTCACCGCAGAGACCGCTAAGATCGCAGAGGGTTCATGCACGAAAAAAGCACCTTTACATCCTTTGCGCTCTCTGCGTTCTCTGCGGTGAAAACAAGGCGGGCAGGAGCCCTTCAAGATAAGAGGACAGGTTTTTGGAATTTTCGAGCATCAAAGGATTCAAGGACATTCTGCCTTCCGAGGCGGGAACCTGGCAGAAAGTGCAAAAGGAGGCAAGAGAGATCCTTCGCTCTTTCGGCTTCCAGGAAATCATGGTCCCCCTCCTGGAAATGACCGAGCTTTTCAGCAGGAGCATCGGCGAGGAGACGGACATCGTCTCCAAGGAGATGTACACCTTTACGGACAGCAAGGGAAAGAGCATGAGCCTTCGGCCCGAAGCCACGGCTTCGCTGGTCAGGGCCTATATCCAGCACCGTCTTTACCAGAACAACCCCATCCAGAAGCTCTTCACCATCGGTCCCATGTTCAGGCATGAACGACCCCAGAAAGGCCGATTCAGGCAGTTCCATCAGATCGACGCGGAAATCTTCGGCGATCCAGGCCCGCGCTCCGATGCGGAGATCATCGTCCTGGGCATGGACCTCATCAAGAGGGTCGGGCTGAGCGGCCTTTCTCTCCAGATCAACTCCCTCGGGTGCCCCGGCTGCCGGTCCGGCTTCCGCAACGAACTGAGAGCATATCTTCTTGCCAGGAGGGACGGCCTTTGCTCCGACTGCCGGAGAAGAGCGGAAACCAATCCCCTCCGGGTTTTTGACTGCAAGGTGGAGGATTGCAAGGCCGTGGTGTCAGGCGCTCCGTCCATTCTTGATTTTCTGGATGAAGGCTGCCTGAACCATTTCAGGACCCTTCAGGAGGACCTCCATACCCTCGGCATGGCCTTTACCGTCAATCACATGCTCGTGCGGGGTCTCGACTACTACACCCGCACCACCTTCGAGATTCAGACCGACAGGCTGGGCGCTCAGAACGCCGTGCTCGGCGGAGGCAGGTATGACGGCCTGTGCAGGCAGCTCGGAGGCCCGGATCATCCCGCCATCGGCTTTGCCCTCGGCATGGAAAGGCTGGTCACTCTTCTGGAAGAAGAGACTCGGCCCGAGACTTCCGCTCCCGACCTTTTCATGATCGCACTGGGAGAAAAGGCCGGGGAAAAAGTTCTCCAGTGGGTCTATGCATTGAGGCGGCAGGGCCTGTGGGTGGAAATGGACTACGAGGGCAAAGGGCTCAAGGCCCAGATGAAGCGGGCCGATCGTCTCGGAGCCAGGCGGGTTCTCATCGTCGGAGACGACGAGATCGCTTCGGGGAAGGCTGTGTTGAGAGACATGAGCAACAAGACCCAGGAGGAGATTGCCCTCGAGGGCCTTGTGCAAACATTGACGGATTCGTAAAAAGTCGAAAAACGCCCTTTTCTGTCATTCCGGCGAAAGCCGGAATCCAGGAATGGCAAGGACTTCTGGACCCCGGCTTTCGCCGGGGTGACGGCATGAATGACTTTATACGCCTTCGCCAAACCAAAGAAGATGTGAAAAAATCATGAAAGAATCAACTGAAGTTTCCATCGACCCCCTTGGCGGGTGGAAGAGAACCCACGATTGCGGAAGCTTGCGAGCGGAGGACATCGGGAAAAAGGCCCTTCTCATGGGGTGGGTCAACACTCGAAGAGACCTGGGGAATCTCATTTTCATCGATCTCCGGGACAGGGAAGGGATCACCCAAATCGTCTTTGATCCCCAGGTCGGTGAGGAGAGCCATCAGAGGGCCCACGTGCTGAGAAACGAGTGGGTCGTGGCCGTGGAGGGGATCGTATCCGCCAGGCTCCCGGGTCAGGAAAATCAGAAGCTCCCCACCGGCGCCGTGGAGGTCAAGGTGACGGATCTCAAGATCCTCAACAGGACCGAAACGCCTCCTTTCCAGGTCGACGGCGCCGTCGATGCGTCCGAAACGCTCCGCTTGAAGTACCGCTACCTCGAGCTGAGGCGGAAGCGGGTTTTCGAGAATTTCCGCCGCCGCCACCTCATGACGGCTCTGACGCGAGACTACCTCAACCGTCATGGATTTATCGAGGTGGAAACCCCCTTCCTGACCAAGAGCACCCCGGAAGGGGCCAGGGATTACCTGGTCCCGAGCCGCATTCACAAAGGGCACTTCTATGCCCTGCCCCAGTCTCCCCAGCTTTTCAAGCAGCTCCTCATGGTGTCCGGTTTCGACCGCTACTACCAGGTGGTGCGGTGCTTTCGAGACGAAGACCTCCGCGCGGACCGGCAGCCCGAGTTCACCCAGGTGGACCTGGAAATGTCCTTTACCGACGAAGAAGGCGTGATGGGGATGATCGAGGGGCTCATGAAAGAGCTCTTTGAAAAGATTCTCGGCATTCATCTCTCCTTCCCTCTTCCCCGCCTGGAATACCACGAGGCCATGGAGCGATTCGGCACCGATCGGCCGGACCTTCGCTTCGCCATGGACATCAAGGACTTGACGGCACTGGTCAAAGATTCGGAATTCAAAGTCTTCCGGGCCGCAGCCGAGTCCGGCGGATCGATCAAGGCCCTCAACGTGGAAAAGGCCGGTCCTGTGTTGTCCCGAAAAATCCTGGATGAACTGTCCCAGCTCGTGGTGTCGTGGGGCGGCAAGGGCCTGGCTTGGGCCAAGGTGACGGAGCAAGGCTGGCAGTCTTCCCTGGACAAGTTCTTTGCCGCCGGCCTGAAGGCCGAAATCAACAGGACCATGGGCGTGGGCGCCGGACCCGGAGACGCGATTCTCATGGTTGCCGATCAGCCGCGCCTCGCCCTGCAGGTCATGGGCATGCTCAGGCTCGAACTGGCCAGGCGTTTGAACCTTGCCCGCAGAGACGACTACGCGCTCCTGTGGGTTACGAAGTTTCCGCTCCTCGAATACAACGAAGAAGCAGGCCGGCTCGACGCCGTGCACCACCCCTTCACCGCTCCCCTCGATGAAGACATCCCCCTGCTTCAGGACCACCCGGAAAGGGCGAGGGCAAAAGCCTATGACATCGTGTTGAACGGGAGCGAGCTTGGCGGCGGAAGCGTCCGGATCCACACCATGGCGCTTCAGGAAGCCATGTTCAGACACCTGGGGATTTCGGCCGAGGAGGCGGACATGAAGTTCGGCTTTTTCCTGGAAGCGCTCAAGTACGGCGCCCCGCCCCACGGAGGAATCGCCCTGGGCCTCGACAGGATGGCCGCCATGTTCTGCGGTGTGGACTCGATCCGGGAAGTCATTGCCTTCCCCAAAACCCAGACAGCCTCCTGCCCCCTCACCAATGCCCCTTCCAGGGTCGACGAGGCGCAGTTGGAGGAACTGGGACTCTGTCTTGCAAAAACGACGGAATCTTGATTTTTTGAGTTGACAGGGCTGCAATAATCATTAAAATTGTTCACGAAACTGGCAGCGTTTATGCCTCCCCGGCATAAGGGCTGTCATTTTTTTAGCACTCTATTCGAAAGGACGTGATAACCATGGTTTGCAATAGCGTGAAACAAGGTGTCGAGTGTTTCTTCATGAGCAAGAACGGATGCCAGTTCAACGGAGGCGCCTGCCACCAGATCGTTGAACAGTGCGTCGGGTGCCAGAAAGTCAAAGAATTTCCAGCCGGTAAGTACTGCCTGATCTTCCCCGAGCCTGCCGTCAAATGGCGAACCGGGAAGTGCAGCATGGCCACCCACGTGGCAAAAACCGGGCCGGCCAAGGAACCTCAGAAGATCAATCCTCTGAAGGCCTCCAAGCGCGCAGCCCGCTAATCCCGCGCCATATGCCTGATTGGACGCCGTGGTCTTGATGTGATTTCGACCGGATGGAGAAGTCTGCCTTGAAACCAGTGATCAGTCATCAGTCATCAGTGATCAGTCATCGGTGATCGGTCATCAGTGAGTCGGATGGAGCGAAGCAATGCTCATGACTGCTGTTAACCTTGACGATCTCGTAAACGCTCATGGCCGACGTATTGGCCACCCTCGCGCATGAAAATGTAGGGTCGGCCACGGTGCCGACCTGGCAGGCGACCCCGCCTGCCCTAGGTCCGGCAAGGCAAAGCGTATTTTCACGGTAAAAAGTCGGAAAACCCCATTTTTCGTCATTCCGGCGAAAGCCGGAATCCAGTGTTTCTAGGGACTCACAAAATACCTGGACCCCGTTTTTCAACGGGGTGACGACTTTTTACGAAGCCATCAACCTTAATGTTGCATAAAACCTGGGCATGTTTCCCAGGGAAGTACCATGGATAAAGGCTCACTATGCCATGGCCTTCGTTTTCTGGTTTAGACCCTATGTGCTTTCCTGTCATGCCCGCGTAGGCGGGCATCCAGCCTTCAGAGAAATGCCTGGATTCCCGCCTTC
>Ga0209163_1001166_pt1 | contig 32175 bp, 29 predicted proteins | sample MTBAKSrepl2MetaG_FD_187457 | JGI IMG/M metagenome (GOLD analysis project Ga0209163, IMG submission 187457) | Enrichment culture microbial communities om Arthur Kill intertidal strait, New Jersey, USA, that are MTBE-degrading - MTBE-AKS2 (Arthur... | ecosystem: Environmental > Aquatic > Marine >...
AACAGAGGAAAGGGTTACGCGCTGAAAACAGGGGTCCTTGTATCAAAGGGTGATGTTATACTTTTGTCTGATGCTGACCTTTCTACCCCTATTGAAGAACTGTCCAGGTTATTGCCTCTTATCAATGATAATTTGTGTGAGATCGCCATAGGCTCCAGGGCCCTTATACTAAGTGAGATTATCAGGAAGCAGCCATGGTGGAGACAGAACATGGGGAAGATATTCAATAAGATTGTAAAATTTATCGTGCTGGATGATTTCCAGGACACACAATGTGGTTTTAAAATATTTTCCGGAGATAGTGCAAGAAGGCTCTTTGGCGAATTACAGACAGAGCGTTTTGCCTATGATGTCGAGATCCTTGCACGGGCAAAAAGGAAGGGGTACAGGATACAGGAGGTCCCTATCAGGTGGATCAATTCACCAGAGTCAAAGGTAAATCCCCTGAAAGATTCCTTCCAGATGGTCTTCGACCTTCTGAAAATACGGGCACGGGTTGGCAATGTAAAAGGGAAGAGAGTGGAGTGAACTATAGCATTTTTTTGTCATTCTGGCTCATCCGGAATCTTTTTTGTCTACAAAAGGGTTCCCGATTCGTGAAGCAGTAAGGCGGAGGGAAGCCAGCGATTATATAGGCTGATAACCCCTAAAAAACAGTTCATTATTGAACCGGAGGCACAGTCGCCTTCAAAGTCTTTTGATTTCAATCCCGACTTTTGTCGGGACAAAATACTTTTCAGACAACATTGCCTCCGATAAATGCTGTTTTTGGGTTGAGGGGCTATCCGACAATGGTAGCCGCAGGCTTAAGCCCTGTGGAATGTTTTTTCTTCTTATTCCACGGGGTAGCCTGCGTACATAGAGCGTACCCTGAAGGGTGCGGCTACTACGAAACTTCTGATTTCAGAAATCTTCTGACAGCATATTAAGGGGAGGGTTAAAACAAAAGAGAATCTTACAACATTACCAGTAAACTGAACATTGCTACAGACCACAGGATATCCAGCGGGAGATGGAGTTCACATGTAGAATCGAAGAGCATATCCGCCCTTGAAGGGAATTCCTCATCTTTCATCCACAGGATAAGGATAACGGGTATCCGGGGCATTGGGAGGAGTTGTAACGATACATCTCCGTAACCAGATACATCTGCACAGAGTTCATCGCCTTTTTTTATAAAGGATTCTTTATTGTCACTGTATGTGGCTGCTATTTTATCGAGGGGCAGGACGTGACTCCCACGGAAAAACAGTTCACCGCCTTTTATATTTTCAGGTTTTATCAGTCTCCCTGTGAGCGGGATATCTTTTGCATGGATAAGGTACCAGAGGCACGAATGGATGAAGAAATAACCATATCGGGTAATAAGAATTTCTCCTTGAGTCGTACTGCTTTTAACCGACCTTTCGTTAGGGTTTATGGAGAAATCTGTGCAGAATGACCTGAGTTTGTATGAGCTTGCTTTTTCATCGAATGTAACGGATGCATTCCTGCAAACAGATGAAGGTGCACGTCTTTGAAGTTCATCCCATGCCTTTTCAACCCCGGGAGATATCATGATTCATGATATCATAAATGCCTTATTTATTAGCCACTCTTTTGGAGAATGTTGGCGAGCGTTTATTAAATTTTCAATGCCCCACAGTCTCTGCTGTGGGGTTACCATATACTTCCCTCCCCCTTGACGGGGGAGGGGGAGGGTGATTGAAGATGATTGGGCACCCTCCCTTTAACCTCTCCTCTCCTCGGCGAGTTATTGACCCTCAAGGGAGAAGAGATTTCAGGATACTCCGCCGTCTCTGCGGCGTAGAGGTTTATTCAAAATGGGAATATTTGTATTGACAAAAAATCACAGGCATTTATATTTTAAAATGTTCAACAGGTTTTTGACAGGTAAAGCAATAATGATAAAAAAGTTTATCATAACACTTGGAATCATTATCCTTATTTTTATCTTGCAGCTCCAAACAAGTGCCCAGGTTACCGGTCCTTGTGTGAATTGCCATACCATGCACAATAGCCAGGATGGTTCGGCAATGGCTACATATGGTGCTGCTGGTCAGCCATGGACCGGGACGGGTCCATATCCTGCATTAACACGCGGTAATTGTTTAGGGTGTCATGGGATGGGGTCTTCAAGCAAGATTGTATCTATCGGGAGCAGCGACATTCCCCAGGTATTCCACACAGATGCTTCAGGGGACCTGGCAGGTGGCAATTTTGCCTATATTCTTGGGAACAAAGGGAGCGGAGCATCAGATACGAAGGGACATAATGTCATCGATCTCGGTAATACGGATGACACACTGACAAGTCCACCGGGCTGGAACTGTGCTTTTCCCGTGTCAAATGACCAGCTTACCTGTGCAGGGAATTATGGTTGTCACGGATATCGGTATAAAAATCAGGGACTTGCTTCAGAGATTATGAGGGGTTCACACCATCAAAATATTGACGGAAAATGCGATACTGCTACTGATCTCTATAACAGTTACAGGTTCTTATTGGGCGTTAAGGGTCTTGAAAACACAAACGAGCGGTGGCAGAATAATAGCCCAACAAGTCATAATGAATATTATGGCGCAACTGCACCTATGTCAGGTTTTAACGATTGTTTTAAATGCCATGCCTTTGCTCCTGGTTCCATGAATGCCAGTCCTGCAAATAATACCATCAGCGGGTTCTGTGGCACATGCCATGACGATTTTCATTTTGTATACGGGATAGGTGGTGACACATCTTCCCCCTTTACGAGGCACCCGACTGATGTGATCCTGCCGGGCAGCGGTGAATATTCAGCATATACTTCATATAGCGTTGAGGCTCCTGTTGCAAGAACAACAGTCCCTGATTCCATCAGTAATAGTGTTCAGCCGGGTACAGATGTTGTCATGTGCCTTTCCTGCCACGGAGCACATGCAACTGATTATCCTGATATTCTCAGGTGGGACTACAGCACTATGATTGCAGGCGGCGGCGGATCAGGCGGCTGCTTTACCTGTCATACCAGGAAAAATCAGAACCCGTAAAAATATTTTTATATCCTGACCAGTAACCCTTAAGTGATGAAAGAAACTGTCATTGCGAGAAGTTCGTTGCTAACGATGAAGCAATCTCCATATCTATCAAAGGCTTGATTGCTTCACTTCATTCGCAATGACATTTATATGAGAATCCCCCCTTCTCTAAAGGGGTATCCTGCCCAGTATAATTTTCTTGACGCACGTTTTGTTTGACTGTAGAATTAGATTTCTAAGGTCAGTTCTGCTGAAAAGTACAATTATTAAGGGTCTCAGAATAGTATTCATATTACACCCTCTCCCACCCCTCCCCCATCAAGGGTGAGGAACTATAATCCCCTCTCCCCTTGAGGGAGAGGGCAAGGGTGAGGGGGATCAGAGATGTGTTTATTATTATGAGACTGTAAATAGATTAGAGATATAAAATAGCTATCCTAAAAATCTTAAAGGAGGTACGCTATGAAAAAAAATCTGATAGTTCTTTTAATCGGTGCATGTCTTTTAGCTTTCGGATTGTATGGGCAGGGTTCTACCGCAGAGATGAAACAGGATGAATCTTTTTTCCTGAAAAGTCTGCACTACACGACACAGGGAATGGCCTATTGGTATGACAAGGAACAGGGCGGGTTAGAAACGCTTACCGGTATTCCCTATGCTGAACTGAACTGCAAGCATTGTCATGTTTCATCATGTGATACGTGTCACCGGGCTGAAAAGGATAATAAACTGTTATATTCAACGGAAGCTGCCAAAAACATGGAGATATGCCTGCAATGCCATGCGCGGGCAAAAGCTGTTATGAATATAGACAAGCAGGCGAATCAGCCCGATGTCCATTTTGCAAAGGGAATGAAGTGTATGGATTGCCACACGGCGAGGGAAGTTCACGGGGATGGAATAGCATATAACTCCATGCGGGAGCTTGGGGCAATGGATGCAAAATGCGAAAAGTGTCATGAGTCGGTTTCATCAAGTGTGTCGCATAAGATCCATGGAAATAAATTGAACTGTAATTCCTGCCATGTACGCCATGTTGTCAGCTGTTCCAACTGCCACTTTGAGACCTTTATAAAAGAAGACAAAAAGGTTGCTATGCCGCTTTCGGGATGGATCTTTTTGATGAACTGTGAGGGAAAGGTAACATCTGCCAACATGCAGACCTTTGTTACCGCAGGCAAGAGGACATTTCTGATATTTGCATCCCAAAACAGCCATTCGGTTATGAAAGACGGAAGAAAATGTCAGGACTGCCACGGCATTGAGAACGTGAAAAAAGTACAGGATGGCAACATTGCCATGACCTGGCTTGAAAACGGGAAATTAAAACAGACAAAAGGGGTTATCCCTGTCGTCGCTGGAGTGGAGTATGGATTTGTTTATCACGATTATAAAGACGGGAAATGGATCCCGATTGAGAATCCCCCGAAACCCTTATTGCAGTATACTGGTTGCGGTACCCCTCTTACAGGTGCTCAATTAAAAAAGCTGGCAATGCCCATGGGGAGCAGGTAAGAAGTAAACATGTAGCCGCAGGCTTAAGCCCTGCGGAATGTTTTTACAATTATTCAACAGGGGAGCCTGCGATAAGAAGTGATATGATTCCCTGTCGGGTTGCCGCAGTGAGTCTTCAATTACGCAAACTAAAGTTTGCGGCTACCATAAAATGTTTTACATAAGGGGTTTCCGCTTAAGCCAGCCATTCTTTCAAAAAAAGATTTCTCAAAAGTTTTGCACTTTAGGATTATTACAAAATAGAATTTAGAAAAGGCAGAAGCCTGTAGTGTTAAAATGAAAACGATGAATATTATTGCTGCGAGAGATTTGACGAAATATTATGGTTCTCTGAAAGCAGTAGATAATATCGAGTTCGAAATAGAAAAGGGGGAGTGTTTCGGTTTCCTGGGGCCGAATGGCGCTGGCAAGACAACTGTCATGCGGATAATTTACTGTTTCATCCCGCCAAGTTCCGGTGAGGTAAAGGTCTTTGATATGGATGTGACCGAACAACCGGGCCGGATTAAGGCCCGGACAGGGGTTATGCCGCAGGAAGACAATCTTGACCCTGATCTGACCGTATTCGAAAACCTCATTGTTTATGCACGATATTTCGGCATAAGCAAAAAAGATTCCGTGCCCCATGCTGAGGAACTGCTTGAATTTGTAGGAATGACTCACAAGGCAAACGTAAGGATACAGGACCTCTCCGGGGGGATGAAACGCAAACTTGTCCTTGCAAGGGCGCTCATAAACAATCCCGAGTTATTGATACTGGATGAGCCTACAACAGGGCTTGACCCCCACAGCAGGCATACGGTCTGGGAAAAACTGACCTATCTGAAATCAGTGAATACAACTCTTATTCTTACCACCCATTACATGGAAGAGGCTGAAAAACTATGTGATAGGGTAGCAATAATGGATTCGGGCAGAATTTTAACAGTTGATTCTCCATTAAACCTTATGCGCATGCACGGCGGAAATCTGGAGGATGTTTATTTGAAAATGACGGGAAAGGTATTAAAGGAGTAATAAATGATTATTTATACAGTAGATAATAGTTTCGCTCATTCTCCACTATGGAGTAATACAAATTACTCCGCGGTGTCCGAGGCTTTTGCCTCATTATTATTTAAGACAATATTATTCGAATATCGGCAAAAGAAACCGCTCTAATACCATCTCCTATATGATTTATGTATATATTATTGTGAGGAAGAAGAGAGTCCGGTAACGCATTTTTTTAGTAGGCGGGTATTGCAACGACTCTTAGAGTAGAGGGATATGTAAAGATTATGAATATAACGCGGGCATTGAGGGTCTGGCAACGGCATTTTACGGTTTATAAAAAGTTGTACAAGTCGAGTATTGCCCTGAACTTTTTAGAGCCGGTTCTCTACCTCGTTGCCTTAGGCATCGGACTCGGTGCATTTGTAAAAGAAATAAACGGGGTACCTTATATCAATTTCATCGCTCCGGGAATCATTGCATCGTCCGCAATGTTTGCTGCAACATATGAGTGTACCTATGGGACATATGTAAGGATGTTCTATCAGAAAACATTTGACGCAATCCTTGCAACACCGGTCAACATTTATGACCTCATAGCGGGCGAACTCATATGGGGTGCCACAAAAAGCCTTCTCTACGGGACGATAATCATTATCGTAATCTCCCTCTTCGGGCTTGTCAGTTCTCCTATGATTATCCTCGCTATTCCTTTGCTTTTTATAGCCGGTATCATCTTTGCTGAAATATCTGTTATTTTTGCAGCAATTGTCCCCGGCATAGATTCATTCAATTATTTTTATACAATCCTGATGACCCCCATGTTTCTTTTCTCCGGTATTTTTTTCCCGTTGGATGGTCTGCCCCCTGTTATTGCAAAGATCGCTTTTTTTACACCTCTGTACCACCTCGTCAATATTTGCAGGGCATTTTCAAACGGGGAATTGACTCATGTCACATGGGATATTGCATGGGTTCTCGTGGTTGCTTTACTGCTTGCCCCGTATCCCTTCAGGCTGATGAGAAAACGTGTGATTAAGTAGCACTGTGAAAATGGAAGGTGCCAGTCTGACAAACTTGATCGCGGCGTTTTTTATTTTCGTCTAATGTGCATGGTGATTGCTTTTCAAGGAAGGCGGCTAACACCTTTTATAACTTGAAGGAGGTAACCCTTCAGAGTGCGTCAAGTAAATACTTCCTGATATTAGAGATATCTGGATATAATGAGTCGCCTGAATATTGGCAGAAAGAATGTTTGAATCTCTCCGTCTATTAATATATACAGATTTGCATTAAATTCTGTATAATATAGTATGAAGCTCGAGTGGGACGCTCGAAAAAACATTGCAAACAGGGGCAAGCACGGAATTGATTTCAAAAGCGCGAAAGCACTTTGGCTTGACGAGAACAGGATTGAGATTAATGCACCGCACCCTGTTGAAGAGAGAAGAATCCTGATCGCGCATCTCCACGGAAAGCTTTGGACTGCTGTGTATACTATCCGGGGCGAGTCCATTATCCCGAAAAATGCATTTACCAGAGGCACGGTTGGCTGAAAAGTCTTTTGTCCCGACATAAGTCGGGATTGAAATCAAAAGACTTTGAGGGCAATTGTGCCTCCGATTTAACAATCAATTGCATTTTTCGGGTTATCAGGCTCATTTCCGTGAGGCGGGCGAGGGAGAAGGAGGTCACGTTATATGAAAAAGAAAGGATTGGCTAAGAGCACAAGAGAGTTTGACCGGCGTTTCGATGCAGGCGAAGATGTTCATGATTTAATCGACATGGAGAAGGCAAAGATAATACGGCACGGGAAGAAAGTCCGGCTGACGATCGACGTTGCCGAGTCCCTTGTGAATGAGCTCGATGAGATACGTCAGAAAATCGGGGTTGACAGAGGCGCCTTAATAAAGGTCTGGCTGCATGAGAGGGTGATGCAGGAAAAGACGACAAGGCGAGCCAGCTGAGGCTATTAATCTCAAGAAAACCGTTTATTTGCAAAAGAACACCACAACTTTGAGAAGTATATCATAGGCGTTATCTTAGAAGAGGAAGGACAAACCAGGGGAAAAAATATCACTAAGCATTTGGTTCTATATGAAAGAAAGATTAAAAACATCATTTGCTCTCTTTTTTATCTACAAGCTTTAGAAACTCATCGTACGAAATGGTTTTCACGTTAAGCTTCAGGGCTTTCCGAAGTTTTGATCCTGGATTTTCACCGGCGATGACATAGTCCGTGTTCTTTGAGACAGAAGAAGCAGCATGCCCCCCCAGCCGTCCGATCGTATCCTCTATCTCCTGCCTCGGCTTGGGTAGAGCCCCTGTGATAACGAAGGTAAGGCCATCGAGCGGTTTTTTCTCTTTCCCTTTCCCCCTGAAGTCAGGGTTCGCTATCTTGAAGCCGAAAGATTTTAATGTGTCAAGGGTCTTCAGGTTTACAGGGTCATTGAAGAAGTCTGAGACAGAGCCGGCTATTTTCTCCCCCATCTGGCGGATAGCCATTATCTTTTCGCGTTCTATGTGATAAAGGTCTTCAAGGCGCTCATAGTTTTGAGCGAGGAGCTTTGATGCATATTCGCCGACTTGGAGAATCCCCAGCGCGAAAAGAAACCGTGCAAGGGTTGTGTTTTTGCTTTTCTCGATCGCATCAATAAGGTTCTGTGCGGATTTTTCAGCGAATCTCGGCAGATTCAGGAGGTCTTCTTTCCTGAGCCTGTAGATGTCTGTAAAATTTTGAATGAGCCCCCTGGAGTAGAGGAGCTCGACATTTTTTTCCCCTAAGCCTTCGATGTCGAGGGCACCCCGTGAGGCAAAGTGGAAAATCCTTTCCTGGACCTGTGCCGGACAGTTGAGTCCTATACACCTGACTGCTACTTCTCCTTCTTCACGCACAACTTTTGAGCCACAGACCGGGCATGTTCCGGGAATGGGGAAGCGCCTTTCCGTGCCTGTCCGTTTCTCTTTTATGACAGCAATGACATGAGGGATGACATCACCGGCCCTTTCGACAATAACGGTATCTCCTATCCGTATGTCCTTTCTCTCCATTTCGTCCCAGTTATGCAGTGTTGAACGGGAGACAATGACTCCTCCTATTCGAACCGGCTCAAAAATGGCATAGGGGGTTATGACGCCGGTTCTGCCGACACTTCCCCGTATGTCCAGGATTTTTGTTGTTCCCTGGTGAGCTGGAAATTTGTAAGCAATAGCCCAGCGGGGTTCCCTTGTCTTCATCCCCAGTTTTTTCTGAAGGCTGAAGTCATTGACTTTGATAACAGCACCATCCGTCTCAAAAGAAAAGATTTTGCGCTTTTCTTCGATCTCCCGAACAGCATCGATGACATTATTAATTCCCTTGACAAGCCTGACAGCAGCAGGAATGGGAAAGCGGGCCTTCTCAAGCCACACCATAAATTCCCATTGGCCACTGAACTCAATTCCTTTCGCAGCACCAATCCCGTAGCATGCAAGGAAGAGTCTCCGGGATGCAGTAATGGTTGAATCAAGCTGCCGGACTGAACCGGCAGCAGCATTCCTTGGATTGGCAAAGAGCGGCTCGCTTTTCTGCTCCCTCTCCCTGTTCAGTTGTTCAAACTCGTCAATGTCCATATAGACTTCGCCACGGATATCAATCTCCTCAGGTATTGTATGTGACCCTTCTATTTTCAGGGGGACAGACTTTATGGTCCGGATATTCTGCGTAACATCTTCTCCCTCGTAGCCGTCTCCTCTTGTAGAAGCCCTGAGCAGGAGTCCATTCCTGTAGGTGAGTTCTATGGCAAGCCCGTCGTATTTCGGTTCAACCGTGTATTCTACAGCATCATCTGCGCCAAGAAACCTCTTTATTCTCTTTTCGAAATCTGTTAATTCCTCGTATGAGAAAGCATTGTCAAGCGAGAGCATGGGCTCGGTATGTCTCGCCTTCTCGAACTTGTCGAGAGGAGGGCCCCCGACTCTCTGGGTTGGGGAATCGGGCAAAAAATAATGGTAGGTATCTTCAAGTTCCTTCAGACGACGATAGAGTCGGTCATAATCCGCATCTGAGATAACAGGTGCATCGAGGACATAGTAGCGGTAGCAATGGTAGTTGAGCTCTTTGACCAGTTTTGAAATTTCTTCTTTGACCGTTTGCGGTATCTTGTCAGACATATAATTAATCTAAGCCTCAAATAGTTCCATGAGAAACTTTAATGCAAGGAAAGAAGCTCTTTCCTTGTTTTCTTCTCTTGTACCTGTCAGTCTCATTTGTTTCGAAAAAATGCCTTCTTTTCTGCATACTGCTGTATAGATGAGGCCCCTGTCTTTTCCTTCGAGGACTTCAGGACCGAGGTTGCCTGTCGTCGAAAGTGAAAAATCTGTCATGGTGAGAACCCGTATCTTCTCAGCCATCTCTTTTGCTGTTTCTTCGCTTACAACCCCGAATTTCGAGATGGTTTCAGGTGATATCCCCAATATTTTTTGTTTGGCATCTGCTGAATATGCTATGACTCCTGCCTTAAAAAATGTGCTTGCACCCGGAATCATTGTAATATAATGGCTGATCAGTCCACCTGTGCAGGATTCTGCTATGGACAGTGTTGAGCCATTTTTTTTACAGTGTTCATGTATCTTCCGGATAATGTCTATGAGTTCTTTATCCATGGCTTGGACAGGCCTGATCTGTAAGATATTGTGCTATTAATATTAAATACATTGACTTGTAAAATCCCTCCTATCCTCCCTTTGCAAAAGGTCCCGAAAGCTTTCGGGATTTGGTAAAGAGGGGCGAGGGGAGATTTTCTGAACAATGTTTATACAATTATAAGGCCTTTATTAACAATATTCTACTATATGTCAACCAAGTTTAAAATGTATCGTAACTTTTTCAATGCATAGCGAGCGTATTCCCGTGGTCTTGCAGGTATTCCGACAATGTAGCCGCAGGCTTAAGGTTGCGGCTACAAAAGAGTGATGCAATATGTCATTGCTTTATAATTACCGGGCAGCCTGTTATTACGCAGGAAAGCTGCCGGAATAATAGTTTTAAAGATATTTTCTTATCGGTACACTCATGGAGGTAGTATAAAGGTTCTGACTGAATGAAATAATATCCAGTGTCCTGTCCCTAACAGATCTATACATTATTTACAATTTAACCATCATCCCGAAAATCAGTAATCCCCCTCTATCGCCCTTTAGCAAAGGGGGATTTTATAATATTCCCCTCTTTTTTCTTGGCGGACCCGCCTGGATGCGGAAAAGGGGGGGTTGGGTTAATGATCATTTATTTAGAGTCTGTGTATAAACTGTTAAACCCCCTCACCCTTACCCTCTCCCTCCAGGGGAGAGGGTAGTAAATATGCCCCTCCCTTGACGGGAGGGGTTGGGGAGGGTGTTAGAATGTGGACTTTATACACAGACTCTATTTATAGGACAGGACGCAAGGTAAGGAGAAAAAATATTGCCCTGCATGAATTCCTTTGATATAATATCTCAGATCTATGAAGACATACATATTTGAGAAGTATTCAAATACGATATGTTACAAGATGTTCATTAATATGTTCGCTCTGCGAAATATGCATTCCATTACAAACCAAATCAAAGGCTTCGGATTCCCGGTGTTCATGTTTTGTGTCATATGTTTTTTTTTCTGGCCCGTCGTGGCATCTGGAACGCTGCTTCAAGCTGACAAGGTTATTGTTGTTAAAAGCAAAAGGATCATGATATTAATGAGGGACAGCGATATCTTGAAGGTTTACAGGGTAGCACTTGGAAAACAGCCGAACGGCCATAAAATGAAATCCGGGGATCAAAAGACACCGGAAGGAACGTATGTCCTAGATTCCAGAAAGTCAGACAGCAAGTTTTATCGCGCAATTCATATATCGTATCCGAATGAATCTGATATTCTTACAGCGAAGAGGCTTGGCTACTCACCTGGCGGGGCGATCATGATTCATGGGTTACCAAAAAAGCTGGAGGACATTGGAAAGGCCCACAGACTGTGGGACTGGACTGACGGCTGCATAGCTGTTACAAACTCTGAGATGGAAGAAATCTGGGAATTTGTTCCTGATGGTATACCAATAGAGATCAAGCCGTAAACCGTATTAATAGATCAGATCCAGCAGGTTCTTTGCCCGGTCCATGTCAAGTTCTTTAAGAATCGCATATTCTTTGAAAGCAGCGTTCCTATCCCCGTTAAGATAATACGCTATCCCGAGATTATAATGTGAGACAGGATTCTTAGGCTCAATGTCTGTTGCCTTCTTGAAGTTATCGAGTGCCTTCATATAATTTCCGTTTATGATATAGACGGAGCCGAGTTTATTGTAAAGTGATGGAGAATGAGGATTAAGACGAAGGGCCTTTTCATAAGCATCGATGGCCTTTGAATACTTTCCGAGCTGATAGTAAGCGACCCCGAGATTAATGAACGCATCTGTGAAGTCAGGGTTTAACTTTATTGCCTCCTGATAATGTTTCACAGCCTCACTGTATATCTCTAACTCGTGGTAAGAACAGCCACGAAGGAAATATTCTTTTGCATCGGGAGGTTTTTCTATTTTTTCAGGGGGTGGTTTCGTGCTTGGAGGGGGAATAACCGGTGAGACCTTCTTGGCCAGTTCATACGAACGGTTTTTATGTGTATTGAGCTGTTTGTCGATATTGTGTAAGGGGACTGCAAAATATTTGCTTGTGCTCTTCCTGGAGAGAAATGTCAACGCAGCAATTGCCTCACCATCTTTGTTAAAAACGGGGGCGCCGCTCTGTTCAGGTAGAACAGGTATAGATATCTGAAAGAGCCTCTTCCTGTCGGGAACATCTTTCATGACACCTTCGGAAGCCATGTGTTCGGACCCCGTAGAGGGCGTTACTGTAAAAATGGTATCGCCTTTTTGGGGGGTGTAAACTTTTGCCATGCTCACAGCAGGGAGAATATCTTTTGTTTTTACTTTAATAAGAACAAGGTTATTGACGCATTTTGACGATATGACATCCTCTATAGGGAGGAGCACCCCCCCCCGCGTTTCTGCAACGAGGGTGTGAGGCACTTTTTTAAGCCAGGCTATGATAACGTCGCAGTTTGTTGCGATAAGTCCGTCCGGATCGACAATAAAGCCGCTCCCGGAAGTGATGATGTTCCCGTCTTCATCCTGAACTTTGATAGTGACAACCGTATCTTTTTGTTTTAACACGATAGCAGGAGTTTCAGCCTGGACAGATGAAGATGCAAGAATGCACACGATTACAACGGACAGTTTTATTATGGTCAAAAAACTTTTTCTCCTGCTCATTTCTGTTCGTTATATAACAGATATTATAGTATAAAAGCCCATCTCATGAGCCATGGTTCTTTCCCCTTTATATATCTCTTGAAGGACAGAGATCAAAGAGAACGCATTCCCCATGTTTGGGCTTTTTTGCCTGGCATATCTTTCTTCCATGGAATATCAAGAGATGTGAAAGGGTTCCCCATTCACTTTTCGGAGTTATCGCCATGAGGTCGTTCTCTATTTTAACAGGGTCTTCATGCTTCGTAAGCCCAAGCCTGTATGAAAGACGTTTTACATGGGTATCTACAGCGATACCTTCATGAATGCCGAATGCACTCGACAATATTATGTTAGCAGTTTTCCTGGCAACACCGGGCAGGCTTGTGAGTTCGTTCATCGTCCTCGGAACTGCGGATCTGTATTTTTCAACAATAATTTGTGCAGCGCTCTGAATATTTTTTGCCTTGGTCTTATAGAAATTTATGGAGCTTATGTCTTTCTGGAATACGCCAGGAGAAACTATCGCATAATCACGTATGGATTTATATTTCTTGAAAAGGCTGTCAGTTACCTTGTTGACATGTGCATCTGTTGTCTGTGCTGAGAGTATCGTAGCGACCAGAAGTTCAAAGGGAGATTTAAAACTGAGGGCTGTTTCCGGTTTTGGGTATTCTTTTTTTAAACGCTTTATGATTTCTTTTATGGTTTCTTGAGTGTTCATAGGTTTCTCCCGTTCATCTGCAAGCAATTTTTATGGTTTATAATACATCATTGCCGTCCAGAATAACCTGCAGAAAAGGAAGCCGGGTGCTGAATAAACACAATGACGACACCGTATAAAGAAAACATACTGTTTCCCTGTAACGCTATATGAGCGTAACCAGGAAAACTTCTGATAACAGAATAAGGCATGCCATATTAATTATCCTGTCGATTCATTGTGTTTATGAGGTATCCGGCCTCCTGTTTAAAACCTATTTTGGACAAGTATGATAATACATGAGTCTTTTGGAAAAAGATGAAACGAGGCGGATAATCTCTTTCTCTTCTTGAGCCGTCAGGGGACTGTGATGAAGAAAAGGGGACAGGCTACCTTCTGCATGCATGAGTATTTTTTTCACGGAAAGTATCCTGTCCCCTTTGTTACTTAAAATCTCATCCTAACCCTGTAGGTAAGTTTCGTCTCTTTGTCTTCTGGAACAGGGATATTGAACTCGGCAGTGAATGCCTCTGTCTTTTTATACTCATGAGATGTGCTCAGCATCTTCCAGTCTCCCGGTATTGGTTCAATGACCCTGACGACAACGTCTTCTTTCTTGTGATTCCTGAGAGATATCTCAAAACCTGCCTCGTACGTATCATATGCTATCTTTTTCCAGTCCGTCTGTTTTCTGCTCCCGACCACATCAAATGCATCACCGAGTTTTACCCTGACCTTCTCATCCTTTGGCGTGTGATCTATCGCATCCTCACCGACAAACTGGAGGCTCCCCTCATGATCATGCTTGTAGACCCTGACCGTGCCTTTCGGAAGGGGGATACCAAGATTGTGCTCTTTCCTGTTTTCCATTTCAACAAACACGCCTACCTTTTCGTTCGACATAACATCACCGTACTGATTGTAATAATAGTATCGTGCGCCGTAATAAAGGAGCTCCTTCTTTACGGGGATAGTATCGGCGGTGACAAGGCTAATCTGCTTTGTCTGGTTATCCTTAATTGTTGACGGTCTCTGAAGTGTATAGATGTGATATTCAAAGAATTCCTTTTCCTCAAACTGCGGAGCGGCCTTTGCAGCCGCCTCTGCTACCCGGAGCATCTTGTCCCTGTATTCATATTCGTCTTTCACCCTGTGAACATCACCGGCAACGAGTTTTAGTTGCGCGTTCTTATACGTTGTCCCGCTTTTGTTGTCAATGGTTACCCAACCTGAAAGGTCAGCTTTGTCATCTTTGTCGTTTAACGTAACAACATAATCAGCCCGCCAGTTGATTCCATTCGTAAGGTATGATGCCTCAACCCGATGGACCGGAGAGAGACTGTTTTCAAGAAGCCAGACGAGTGTTGGTTTTGAGATGAGATTCTCAGGGACACCGGGGAAAATAATTCTTCCAGGATGTCCAAAGGTTATTTCATCGCCTATCTTGAATATCGGCCCCCCATTGTTTGAAAGCAGGGTTGCCGTTACAATCTCCTCTCTCTCCGTATAAGGGTTCTTGTAATAGAGTTTTACCTCTTTCCCGACATATTTATCGAGGAGCTTCTGTGGATTGAGCAGGTCGTATTCGTAATTCTGCTCGAGAATCTGAAGGGTGTCAGGATCAGCGAGTGACTTTATATAGACACTTGTCGGTATGACCTTGGAGGCCACATCCATGAATCGTAATTCCCCTCTGCCCATGGGGAGCTTTATCTCTCTCTGGTCTTTAACAAGCCCGAGATTGACATTGTATACAGTTACTGCGACACCGGTCTGATCGTCGAGGTCACTGGAGAATAATTCCGGGTTTTGAGCGGGCGTTTCTGTAACGGCCATGGCACTGTAGCAGATGCCTAACAGGACCGTTAAGACCAGGATACTATAAGAAAACTTTCTTTTCATGGTACTTCTCCTTTCTTTACAAAAACTGTTTTTATTGAAGCCATCCCTGCGGTTTCTATTATAGGACAACCTTAAGGTTTTTAAGAGGTTTGGAGATTGATAGCACAAAGCTCCTCCTTTAATCATTTGACCGGTCTTATTGGATTAGACAAAAGGAGGGTTCAAAAAGTTCCCTTGAGTTCTAATTTTATTTTCAAAAAAGCACTGGGCAGAGCGGAGATGTAGAATCCTCTTCGGGAGAATCCACCTAGGCGGAAAGAATCTCTTGTCGGAAGTGACAGTTTGTGGCTCGTTTGTCATCCTGAGGAGCGCACTGAGCGACGAAGGATCTTGTTTTAAGGAGGGTAACCACAGCTGGATCCCACGTCACTCTTCGCACCATTGCACTTGACATTGTTTTAAGATTTGATAGGCTGGGTTTATGGGTATGCTTGTTGAAGAAGCCTTATTGAGAGATAAACTCCATGTGTTTAAAGATAGAATTGAAGCAGGATATCTCCTTGCTGAAAAACTTGTCAGGTACAGGAATTCTGACGCACTGATTCTCGGAATCCCGTCAGGCGGCGTCCCCATAGCTTCTGTAATCGCACATCTCCTCGGCAAGCCAATGGATCTCATTATTGTAAGAAAAATCCAGATACCATATAATCCGGAAGCCGGGTTTGGGGCAGTTGGGCCGGAAGGAGATATTATTTTGAATGAGAGGGTATTAAACCAGCTGAGTCTTACAGAAAAAGAGATGAAGGCACAAATTCAAAAAACGATGGATGGTATAAACAAACGGAATCAACTGTTCAGGCAAAATAAAGCTTTCCCTGGTCTGAAAGACAAAGACGTCATAGTTGTTGATGACGGACTCGCATCAGGTTATACAATGTTCGCAGCGATCAAATTCATCAAAAAGAAATATCCGCAGAAGGTCATTGTAGCAGTCCCTACAGGTTCAGAAAGAACTGTGGAATTTGTTCTCTCAGTGGTGGATGAACTGGTGTGCCTTAACGTAAGGGGTAGGTTCCCTTTTGCGGTGGCTGATGCATACAGAAACTGGTATGACCTCACAGACGAAGAGGTTTTGAGGATTATCAAAGCTGCTGGATAGGAATGTCCTGCAATTACATTAAAACCGGGTTACTTCCAGGGTAAAGGTTCTTTAAAAATGATAGTCAAAGAATATCTCGCAATCGCAACTATTATGTTCTGGCCCGTTATCCCCCTTTTCTGGACACCTGTTCACTTCGCTCCTGGTTTTTTCAGAAAACTCGGCATTTTTACCTATATCATGCCTTTATTCACATGGGTGCCCGTTGCTTATCTTATTTTCCTGAACCGGGACTTTTTCATGAATTACAGGATAGATTTGCACTTTATAGTGAATGGTATCGGCATGATGCTCTTTGTGCTCGGCACCGTGCTGCATATATGGACGGCACGCCTCCTCGGTATTCTCGGGATTATCGGTGTGCCGGAAGTGTTTTCAAAGATCAAGGAAGGTCTTGTCATGACCGGACCCTTTTCGATCGTGCGTCACCCTACTTATTTGGCACATACACTTATGTTTTCCGGAGTCTTTCTGATGACCGGGGTCAAGGCTGTCGGCATGCTCACCGTCATAGATCTCATAGTAATGAATACGGTCATTATCCCTCTTGAGGAAAGAGAATTGCTGCGCCGTTTCGGTGAGGAATATCAACAGTACAAGAGGAATGTGCCCTTCCGGGTTTTCCCCTGGATTCATTAACACTTAATAGTCTATCCCCTTTTGCGGTTCTATCCCTTGCCTGAAAGCGTGTTTTATCTCATTCATTTCAGTAACAGTATCAGCTTTCTTTATCAGCTCTGGATGGGCGTTTCTCCCGGTCAGGATGAGATGCATGAAAGAGGGTTTCTTTTTGATCAATGCCAGTATTTGTGAAAGGTCTATGAGGTTTAGCGTGAGCGCAACATGAATCTCATCGAGGATCAAGATATTGAATGTGCCCGAGAGCATCTTCTGCTCAGCAAGATGCAATGCTTCCTGGGCTTTCTTTCGGTGTTCTTCGTGGATATCAGGATCCTGCTTCAGCTTGTAAAACCCACAACCCATCATATGGAATTCAACGTATGGAGCAAGTTTTTTTATCCCGTCAATTTCTCCGGAATAGATATCACCTTTTACGAACTCTATGATGCAAACTCTCATGCCGTGTCCCACGGCTCTCAAGGCCATTCCCAGAGCAGCTGTTGTCTTGCCTTTCCCGTGGCCGGTAACAACAACAGTGAGACCGACCTTTTTCTTCGGCTCAAGGAATTTTAACTTCTTTTTACGCATAAGGTAACCCGTTCGTTATTTGTAGACATTATAGCAAAGTTATGATCATAATCTTCGCACTATATCCCGGTATAACCCGTCGGGCATATTGCCCTGTTTATAAGACAAATTGCCCGATAACACTTCTTTTTTTGGTGATACTCGTCCAGTAAATTCAATAAGTTATATCCTGGCACTCCTCTTGCATTTTTATGGGCACATACTCTAAATATAGCCTATGTATAAACTGGTCTACATTGTATTGTGTCATTTCGAATCCTTCGCTGTCATGCCGGGCGGAGCGAGGGATTCTGTCGTTGGGGTCCAGTGCAGGCTCCGGGAGAAATCTTCATGTTTCAATATCCCTCTCTTTGGTTGGAATGGCAAGAACAGAGACCTGTCGATTTTATACATAGATTCTATTCGATGAGCATGGAATTGTTTTGATTCTATTATATATAAACGCTTTTTAATAGGAGGGTGACATGGCTTACGTAGCAAAAGATTACTTAAAGCTTGCTGGAATGCACGGGTTCAGTGAGACACTTCTTAAAAATCATTTTACGCTCTACCAGGGGTATGTGACAAATACCAATAAGGCGCTCGATGCCCTCGCACAGATGCTGAAGGATGATAAAGCCGGGACCCTGGAATTTGCCGAGTTAAAGAGAAGGCTTGGCTGGGAGTTTAACGGGATGAGACTGCATGAGTATTATTTTGAGAATCTTGGAGGGAAAGAAGGGATTAATAAAGATGGAAAGCTTGCCGGGAAACTTGCCGAGGAATTTGGCAGTTACGAGCTTTGGGAGAAGGAATTCAGGGCAACAGGAACTATGAGAGGAATTGGCTGGGTTATTCTCTATCAGGACATCACCAGCGGAAGACTCATCAACTTCTGGATAAACGAACATGATGTATCCCATCCCGCAGGATGTAATCCCCTCTTAATCATGGATGTCTTTGAACACGCCTTTATGGTTGATTATGGGCTGAAAAAGGCAGATTATATCGCTGCTTTCTTTAAAAATATTGACTGGTCTGTCGTCGAAACGAGACTTAAATAATGAAAGGAGAACACAATGCCAGTAATCGAAATTGAAGGGAAAAAGGTTGAATTAACCGAAGATGGGTACCTCTTAAACTTTGATGAATGGAATGAAAAGGTAGCGTGTGCAATCGCTGATAAAGAAGGCGTGAGCAAGACATGTCCTCTAACAGAAGAAAGGATGGAGATAATAAAGTTTATGAGGGAATATTACAAAAAATTCAAAGCTTTTCCAATACCTCGTTATATATGTAAAAATGTACATCAACCGAAAGAATGTACGTATGAAGAGTTTCCTGACCCGATATCAGCATGGAAAATTGCAGGGCTTCCTAATCTTGAGCCAGAAGTATATGCCAATATTACAAAAATAAAGGCTGAATGATATCGGCTGGTTAGTTTGTCTGTGAGGAAGGCAAATGAGATGAAGATATTGATCATGAGCGCAGACAATTTTGAGGACACCGAACTCCTCGTGCCTTACTATCGCTTGAAGGAAGAAGGAATTCATGTTGATATCGCGTCGGTAAAAAGGGGCATCATAAAGGGAAAACACGGATATACCGTTGCGGTTGATAAAACCTTGAAGGAAGTGAACCCCCTTGAGTATGATGCGCTTGTTCTTCCGGGAGGTAAGGCACCAGGAGTACTGAGAACAAATTCGCATGCCCTTGAGATTGCGAGGCAATTCTTTCAGGATAATAAACCTGTTTCAGCAATATGCCACGGGCCACAGATATTGATTTCAGCAGGCTTGTTAAGAGGCAGGAAATCAACTTCTTATAAGTCTGTTGCAAAAGAAATAAGGGATGCAGGCGCTGTCTATGACGACAGAGAGGTAGTTGTCGATGGAAATCTCATTACCTCGAGGCAACCCTCTGATCTCCCTGCTTTTTTGAGAGAGGTAATGAAAATGATAAAAAGGAAGAAAGACAAATAGGATCTCAGCATATCTCACGTAGCAAGATAAACTGGAAAAGACGTATAATTTTTGCGTTTCTAAGAAACTTTTGTTTGGTAAAAAAGGTTTATTCATACAAGTGAACCGACTATCCAAGGAAAAATCTCCCTATCTCCAAAAAGCTGCACAACAAAAAATAGATTGGTATCCCTGGTCAGATGAAGCCTTCGAGGCAGCGAAGCGGGAGAATAAACCAGTATTCCTCAGTTCTGGCGCACAATGGTGCCACTGGTGTCATGTGATGGCAAAGGAGTGTTTCAGTAATGAGGAGATAGTTCAGTTTCTCAACGAACATTTTATTAATATAAAGCTTGACAGGGACGAGAGACCTCATATAGACAGGAGATACCAGCAGGCTGTCTCTGCAATGGGTGCTGGTGGTGGCTGGCCACTCAGTGTCTTCCTCACACCGGATAAGAGACCATTTTTTGGCGGTACCTATTTCCCTCCCGAGGATATGCTCGGGCGACCGGGGTTCAAGAAGATATTACAGACCGTGACTGATTTTTATAGAACAAGAAACAAAGACGTAAATGAATACAGCAAAAAACTTATGGATCACATTCAACCAAAGCCCCTCATGCAAGCCGGTATCGATGAATCATTCCTGGATAATGCTGTAAAAACCATGCTCTCACAAGCTGACTCCAAAAATGGTGGTTTTGGTTCCTCCCCCAAGTTTCCGATGCCAGGTGCTATCGAATTTCTTATCAAGAGATTTTTTTTCACAAAGGATGATGCAATCGCTCAGACGATCAAAAAGACCCTTGATTCTATGGCAAAAGGTGGCATTCACGACCAGATAGGCGGAGGTTTTCACCGATATGCTGTTGATGAAACATGGACAGTTCCGCATTTCGAAAAGATGGCAGATGATAATGCATGGATACTGAGAAATTACATCGATGCTTACGCTGTCTTTAAGGACGAATATTTTAAGGATGTTGCGAGTCGTATCATAGATTTTATTCATGGTACGCTGTCTGCTCCAGAAGGCGGTTTTTATGCGAGTCAGGACGCAGATGTCACGCCGGACGATGAAGGGGGATACTTTACCTGGACAGATGGGGATTTCAGGAGGGTATTGAATGAGGATGAGTACCGGGTATTGTCTCTGCATCTCTTTCAGGAAAAAGGTTCGATGCACCACGACCATAAGAAGAAAGTATTGGGTATATCAATGGATGCCTGGATGATAGCATTGGAAACCGGTATGGATGAGCAGACAGTTATTGCTTTGATAAAACGTGGCAAGGAGAAATTACTCAGGGATAGACAAAAGAGAACACCACCACTCATTGACAAGACACGGTATACATCTCTTAACGGCATGATGATTACATCATTTCTTAAGGCCTTCAGGATTCTGAAAGAGAATAATTTAAAAGATTTTGCTTTGAAGAGCCTTCATAGGATTTTGGAAGATCATCTCATTCATGAAGAGCTCTTTCATGCTGAGGGCATAAGAGCAGTTTTAGACGACTATATGTATCTCATAGACGCACTGATTAGTGCATATGAAGTTACGGGAAATGCTCTGTATTATAACCTCGCGGACAAGCTCATGATAGACTGCATTGCGAAATTCTGGGATAACAAAGAAGGAGGCTTTTTTGATACAGATGAAGAGGTTCTCGGTGTTCGGATGAAAGACGCAGAAGATATACCGCATCCCTCAGCAAATGCACTCGGTATCTTGCTTTTGCTCAAGCTTTATTATATGACTGACAAACAGAGCTACTATAAACTTGCCAAGACTGCCATGAAAGCCTTTTCTTCAAGAGCACAAGGTGCCGGCATCCTTTCCGGAACGTATTTTTGCTCATTAGACGCGTATTTCAATATGTTCAGATTGAAGCTGGAAACACCTCCCGATGGTAAATTGACAGAGGTGACCCTTTCAACATTCAATCCATACCTCAGCATTGTTTATGGACAAGATAGTGGACAGGTAATCCCCTGTTTTAAGAACACCTGTTATAAACCAGTTGACGATCCGGACGTGCTCAGAGATATCTTGCAGAATCACGGAAAATTTTAGAGAATTATAGTATGATTATAGATATATTTGAAACGAAAGGGTGACATTGCAGGAGGTGACAATGAAGAAGATCGTCTCGTTAGTGCTAACCTTGTCTTTGGTATTTGTCGTATACGGTTGCACACAGTATCACGCCCAGGGTGCAGGCGTAGGTGCAGCTGCTGGAGGTGTTGCAGGAGCGCTTTTGGACAGGAGCAATCCATGGAGGGGCGGCGTTATCGGTGCGGCTATTGGCGGCGTGGCCGGAGCAACACTTGTCGATATTTCCATGAAAGCATCAAGAGAGGCTGTGGCAGAAGGAAGACCTGTGGAATATAGGACTGAGGATGGAAGGGCGGTTTATCGAGCAGATCCTATTGACTATAATGCACGCACGGATTGTCACAAGGTGCGGGAGAGAGTATGGGAAGACGGCTATCTCGTTAAAGATGAAGTACGGGAAGTATGCGAGAGCCGGAAAAGTGAGCCGGGTTATCAGTAAAGTAAACAGCGGGGGCAGGGGGAGCCTGTCACCCCCTGTTCCTTGCTAGATTATTTCCTGCTTTAATTTGTTGATCATTCTCATGAACTCTGCATTGTAAACCTTTTCATGTTCAGCAAGGAATTCTGACAATTTTGCCTGCACTGCTTCGTCAACTGAAAGCGATGCTTGAAAGGCAGTCCTTCCATCGGGTGTCCTGACCGGTTGAAGTCTCATTTGGGGATTTCTCTCTATCTCGGCCCGCAACTCATCAGCAATTCCCTTTTTCCTGTCTTGATACTCCCCTTGTAATATTTCAATAGAATCTAATAGTTGCTCAATTGCTGGAGTACGTTGTTTTTCTTTGAGTGTTTCAATGGCAAGAATACCATCTCTTCTAATTTTCAATTCCTCTGGAGTTAACGATAATCCGAGTGAATCGACCAGGTACCCTTGAGCTTCTCTCAAAAGAAATGGTTTTTTCCCTTTTAAATTCTGCCATAGTCCATCACGATCAAGCTTGCCCCTGTAAAATTCTGACAGCAGGAGTTTTAATTCTTCCTGTTCCTTAAGCTGCGCTTTTTCTTCAGGGGTAAACTCGCCGAATTTTGCTGCCCTTTCCATTGCCTTTTCCAATGCGCTTTTTACATTCCCCATAATGACGATCTCCCTTCTTTAAAGAGGCTGATGGCTTGCGCTCCGTTATTATTGTAACAGATATGCAACCTTGTGCTGAACTCTCTCTATGCATGCAAAAAGATGACGAGATTTTCCTGTAACGTGAAAATCATAGCATGATAATCCATACACACGAAACATGCATGTATCGGGGGCATGGTTGTCTGAAAAGTCTTTTATCCCGACATAAGCCGGGATTGAAATTAAAAGACTGTGAAGGCGACTGTGCCTCCGATATCCTGAGAGTTACTTTTTCAGGAGCGAATAGATCTCTCTCGCCAATTTCAGTTGTTCTTCCTCATCTAAGGAAATGCCGCTCTCGAGGAGTTTCAGATACTGGTCTATTTCAGCTTTTTCCTGTCTTAACAGGGCTATCTTTTTGTCTTGTTCTTGGATCATGTTGTCAAACCCTGTCAGGTCAAGGTTTAAGTTAAATCTGCTATCGAAAAAGGAAAGCGAGGATTTGACACACTGAGGATCTTCATGAGCACCCAGGTAAAAAGGGAGTTCAGACCAAAGACTCACCCCAGGGAGCCCTCTCTTTCTTGCAAGCCATAATAAATAGCTGCTGATTGCCGGGGGACCTTCCCACGTCATGTCTTCCAGCCCGTAGCCCCGGAGCTCTACCTGGAATTCCGGCAGATTAAAAACTGAGAATATTCTCCGGGGAGACGTATGGACAAAAGAGGATGCGAATCCGCTTATTGTATAAAGTTCATGAACATGGCAGAATCGCTCGGCGATATCCAAGATCGTGTTCAGAAATTTGTAGTGCTGGAAGTGAGGCTGATCGGATTTAAAAATCACAAGATTCTTTTTCTCATTATAAAAAAATATGCACTCTGGAAAATGGACAACATTATGTTCAACTGCTACGCCGCCGAAAGAAAAGAAATCTTCCAGTTCAAGCTCACAAAACACCTGACAACCTAATATTCTATTGAGAAATTCCAGCACCGCAGGTGCTAGGTTTCCCGTATCTTTGTTCCAGCCAACAATTAAAGAAGAATTTTTCAGCTTGGGCAGGCCGGTATATTTAAATGGCTTCTTCATCTCCCTTTCCTTCTTTTTTCAAGAAATCGGAAATCTCTTCCCATAATTTTTTCCTGTTTTTCTCTGTCATTGGTTTGATCTCTGTTGGTTCCAGGTGGTAGATTTCTTTCAGTTTCTCAAGCTGGCTTCGCATCTCAGACGGTATTTGACTATAAAATTTTTCGATGTTCTTTTCAGCTTTCTGGGCAGTTTTTTCAAATTGGCTGAGATCTATATCGATCCCTAAAATGTCACTGAAAACATCAAGCACTGATTTCGATGCCTTTGGATATATTATCGGGAGTCCCTGGAGATAAATCGGTATTTCTCCCATTAAGCAGATACCATCGATCCCTCTCTTTTTTGCTACTCCCAGGAGAAGTCCGTTAAGACCAGTAATATGCCCTTGCCCACCCCTTCCTTCAATCTCTGACATGACGATTGTGTTTGAATATTGTTTTATTTCCTTGATGAGGCGTTCGGTGTTTGGTACTGCCCATACCCTTGACCTCATGGTATGGTGCATAAGGGATACGGCGGCTCCCGAGGTATAGACCCTCTGGCACCCGAATTTTTCTGCCACATCCAAAACAAGATGAGCCATCCGGTATGCCTCTTCTCCCTCGGCATAGTCGGATGTCGGCTGCTTGCGTGGCTGCTCCTCCCCAATAAAGAAGATCAGGTCTTTCCCCTCGATACGTCGGAAGTAGAACTTATTTGTGGGGAATTCCAGTTCCTCTAATATCCCTGATTTGATCACAACCTTTGACGGCAGGAAAAATTCATAGCTCTCGATTTCTCCGAGTTCTTCTGCCTTTGCCAACTCTCTGAGCGTGTCAACGGCTATGAGTCCGATATTGCCGATCCCAGGCCAACCGACAATCATAATAGGACTTTTCAGTCTTGGGTGTTTATGCAGCTTTATCCCCATCCCCTGTTCCTCCGGACGATGTTTTGTGATACCAATAGTTTAACAGATTTTAGAGCGACAGCACCGCTTCTCCAAACCTGTCATCAGGGTTTTGTAATCTAAATGTAATCTTCAGTAAAGCATGTATGTTTGCAATTGGAATAACTTTGAAATTTATTCACATGGTCGGTGAAAATTGCTCGAGCAAAGAATACATTAGATAAAGGCAGGACAGTTGGAGAATTGTGCTCTATTAAACTGTCTGAATGATGTAAAATTGAATTATATGATTAAGAAGGTCGCAACAAAACGTAACGTTAAAGATTTTTAATTCAGTAAAAGAAGACCCTGCCTACTGGTTGCAAAAATCCCCGGAAGAGCGGATTGACGCAGCAGAATATTTAAGAAAACAACTTCATGGAAGTTCAGCCAGACTTCAGAGAACTGCTCGAATTATTCCAACAAACATAAAAAGATTCCCTTGACAAATTTCATTTTATTACCTTACTATTAAGTAAGGAATTAATAATTAAGAAAGGAATATATTGGTGCCCGCATCGACAATAACAACAAAAGGACAAACGACTATACCTAAAAAGATAAGGGAATATCTCAAGCTTCAACCAGGTGACAGGATTGACTTTATTATCGAAGACAGGGGGAAGGTTGTCTTAGAGCCTGCTACGCTTGATGTGAGGGAACTCGAAGGAATACTCTACAAACCAGGGATGAAGGCTCTATCCATTGAGGATATGGAAAAAGCGATAAAAAAGCATTTTAAAAGAAGATAACCAGTATGAAAGGTATAGATACAAATATCCTTGTACGGTATCTCGTAAGAGATGATCAGAAACAGGCAGAGACAGCATCCGCTTATATACAAAAGGCGGTTGATTCAGGTGATAATTTTTTCATAAATCATATTGTATTATGCGAACTTGCACGGGTTCTGGAATCAGCATATGGATACAGGAAAAAAGAGATTGCTGATGTCTTGGAAAAAATCCTTATAACAAAACAGTTTGAGGTTGAATCAAAGGATATCGTACATCAGGCGATTAGTGAGTATTTACTTGGTAGCGGAGACTTTGCAGATTCTCTTATTGGAAGGATCAACCATGAAAACGGATGTGATACAACAGTCACATTTGACCGTGCCCTAAAGAATATAAAAAATTTTACTGTCCTTGTCTAAAAAGTGGTTTATTCGAACTCAATTCAAAAATAAAATTTTAAAACATCCCTCTGTCCAGTGTCCTATACTGAATTGCCTCGGAAACATGGTGAGACTGGATATCTTCTGAAGCTTCAAGGTCGGCAATGGTTCTGGATAATTTCAGTATTCTCGTATAAGCCCGTGCTGACAGGCCGAGTTTCTGCATGGCATTATCGAGAATCGTCTGTGCTTCAGGCTTTAGTTTGCAGTATTTCTTTATATGCCGTGTCTTCATATGACCGTTTGCATGTATCTTTTTGTCATGCTTAAAACGATCATACTGGATCTTCCTCGCGGCAACAACCCGTTTTCGTATTGTTTCTGAATTTTCTCCTGAATATTCATTGGAGAGCTCTTTATAGGGTACAGCCGGCACCTCTATGTGGATATCGATACGGTCAAGCAGCGGGCCTGAGACCTTGTGCCGGTAACGGTGTATCTGCCCGTGCGTGCAGGTGCACTGGTGCCGCTCATCGCCGAAATAGCCGCACGGACAGGGGTTCATTGCTGCTACCAGCATAAAACTTGCCGGGTAGGTAACAGAAGCCACCGCCCTTGATACGGTTACTTCTCCATGCTCGAGGGGCTGCCTCAAAACCTCCAGCACATTTCTTTTGAATTCCGGCAGTTCATCCAGGAAAAGCACGCCGTTGTGTGCAATGCTGACTTCCCCTGGTTTCGGTACCTGTCCACCGCCGATTAATGCAACATCTGAGATTGTATGGTGTGGGGAACGGAACGGCCTTATCGCAAGCAAAGGTTGCCCCTTACCGAGGAGACCTGCTACACTGTGTATCCTTGTCGTCTCTAATGCTTCGTCAAACGTCATGCCGGGAAGGATAGAGGGGAGCCGCCTGGCAAGCATCGTTTTTCCCGAACCGGGTGGCCCGGTCATCAGCACGTTGTGTGCACCTGACGCAGCAACTTCGAAAGCCCGTTTCGCATGCTCCTGTCCTTTGACATCAATAAAATCGTCCTCATAAATCGAATTTTCCTTCATGGCCCTGTAAATATCTATTGTGCAGGGTGCTTTCGTACTGCTGTTCTTGAGAAATTCGATTACCTCTGGGAGGCTTTTTAATCCAAATGAAGGTATGCCGTTAACAACTGCCGCCTCTAACGCATTTTCTTCCGGAAGGATTATCCCCTTTAAACCGAGTTCCTTTGCCCGCAAGGCCATGGATAAGGAGCCTCTTACTGGTTTTAATTTTCCGTCCAGTGAAAGTTCACCGGTAAACAGATAACCGTTACCGGAACTTGATGCAATCACTCCCTCAGCAGTGATAATTCCAATTGCGATCGGGAGATCGAACGAAGAACCCTCTTTTTTTAAATCAGCCGGAGCAAGATTAATGGTTATCTGTTTCAGTGGAAAGAAAAAGCCAATGTTTTTGAGTGCCGCCCTGACGCGATCCCGCGATTCTTTAACGGCAGTATCCGGGAGACCGACCATTGAAAAATGTGGAAGACCTCTCATGGCAATATCTACCTCAACCTCTACAGGGTGGGCATCGATACCTATGATACTTGCACTGAGGATCTTTGAGAGCATAGGGCTCAATTATATTTTTAATCGGGATGGAAATGCAATATGTTAAAATACACGCTGATGTCAATTTTTGTATAAAAGATGGCAAAGCTACCTGTAAGCATAGAAGAACAGATGAAAGTTTCCTATCTCGATTACGCAATGAGCGTAATCATAGGAAGGGCTCTTCCTGAAGTGAGAGACGGGCTCAAGCCGGTTCAGCGAAGAATACTCTATGCTATGTACAGAGAGGGGCTTCTCCCCGGGAGAAAATACTCAAAATCAGCAGGTGTCGTCGGTGAGGTTTTAAAAAAGTACCATCCTCATGGTGATACCGCTGTCTACGATGCGCTTGTCAGGCTTGCGCAGGATTTTAACATGCGGTATCCACTCGTTGACGGACAGGGAAATTTCGGATCAGTGGATGGTGATCCTGCGGCCGCCTACAGATATACAGAGGCACGGCTCGCAGCACTTGCTGAGGAATTCCTGTCGGACATCGATAAAGATACCGTTGATTTTATCTTTAATTTCGATGAAACGACTCAAGAGCCTGTCGTCTTACCTTCACGAGTTCCAAATTTAATCATCAATGGTTCTTCCGGGATAGCTGTCGGTATGGCCACGAATATACCGCCCCATAATCTTGGAGAGATAGTAGATGGCCTTGTGCTGTTACTCGAAGATCCTGAGGTGAGTATTGAAGATCTCCTAACTGTTATTAAGGGGCCTGATTTTCCTACGGGTGGTACTATCCATGGCTTCGCTGGAATTGTCCAGGCTTACAATGAAGGGAAGGGCCTTATAAAAGTCAGGGCAAAGGCAAGGATTGAGCGCGAGCATAAGGGAGGTGAAAATATTATTATTACCGAACTCCCTTATCAGGTGAATAAGGCAAAATTGATTGAGAAGATAGCAGAGTTGGTAAGAGAAAAGGTCATTGAGGGGATATCCGAACTGCGGGACGAATCTGACAGGGAAGGAATAAGGGTCGTCATAGAACTGAAAAAAGGCGAGATGTCCCAGGTGGTTCTGAATAATCTCTATAAACATACACAGATGGAGACGACGTTCGGAATCATCATGTTGGCACTCGTGAATGGTCAGCCGCGTATTCTGAACCTGAAGCGTTTACTCCACCATTTCCTGCAACACAGGCGTGATGTTGTCCTGAAAAGGACCGGTTTTGAACTCAGAAAAGCTGAGGAAAGGGCTCATATCCTGGAAGGATTAAAGATAGCGCTTGACCACCTTGATGAAATCATAGCCCTTATTAAAAGTTCTAAAACGCCTCAAGATGCAAAGATTGCGCTCATGAAAGATTATCCTCTCACCGAGATTCAGGCTCAGGCGATTCTCGATATGAAGCTCCAGAGACTTACAGGTCTCGAAAGAGAAAAAATAGTAAAAGAGTTGTCGGAGTTGTTAAAGGATATCGAACGGCTGAAAACAATACTCGAAAGCGAAGCACTCGTCTCGCAGATAATCAAAGAGGAAATCCTTACAATCAAGAACAAGTATGCAGATGCAAGAAGGACGGATATTACGGCAGAGACGAAAGAGATAACCGTCGAGGATCTCATAACGGAAGAAGAGATGGTAATTACCCTCTCTCATAACGGGTATATAAAGAGGAATCCCCTCAGTGCCTATCGCAGCCAGCGTCGGGGCGGAAAGGGACTTATTGGCATGGAGACAAGGGAAGAGGATTTTGTGAAATATCTTTTTATAAGCTCAACGCATGACTACATGCTCTTTTTTTCTAATCTTGGACGGCTCTACTGGTTGAAGGCATATCAGATACCTGAGGCGGGTCGGGCGGCAAAAGGCAAGGCATTGGTGAATCTGCTGAGCCTTTCGGAAGGCGAGCGCATTACAGCAGCTCTTCCGGTACGTGATTTCCGGGAAGGGTTTCTCGTAAAATTTACAAAAAAGGGGACCGTAAAAAAGACTGCACTTGAGAAGTACAGCAATCCGAGAGGGAAAGGCATCATTGCCTTAAGCCTCGATCCGGATGACGAGCTGATTGCTGTAAGAAAAACAGACGGAAAAAGCGACCTTATTATTGGAACGAAGAATGGTCTTGCAATACGATTCAATGAGGAAGATGTGCGTGACATGGGTCGAACTGCGAAAGGAGTGAGAGGCATCAGACTTGTTAAGGGAGACGAAGTTGTCTCTGCTGAGGTTGCAGAGGAGAAGACAGCTCTCCTTACCGTTACAGAAAAAGGGATCGGAAAGCGGTCTCATATCGAGGATTATCCTGTTCAGAGGCGCGGAGGAAAAGGTGTTATCTCCATTAAGACCACTGAAAAAAGCGGGAAGGCAGTTGGCCTCATGCAGGTGAGAGATGAAGACGAGGTTGTCATGATAACCAGCTCGGGGAAACTCATACGAACCCTTGCAGGGCGTATATCTTTGCACGGAAGGAATACACAGGGTGTGCGTCTTATGGATGTTGAAGGTGATGATAAGATCGTCAGCATCGGGAGAGTTGCGGAAAGGGACTAAACAAGTCATATAATTTTTCAGATATGTATTTCAACAATGTCTTTGTCTTTTAAAATATGATTCTTTTCCACCCGCTGTCCGTCAAACCGGGCAGATCCCCATATCCGTGCAAATTTCATATTGTGGAAAAATTCCTTGTGTATAGAGCCCGCTAGGTCAAGTAAGGTTGAGCCCGACGGAATGGTAAACGGCGTCGAGAAGTCGGGTTCTTTCCCAGGTGGTTTCGAATAAACCCTGATGACCCCGGAAAGGTCAAAGACAGATCTTTTTAATTCTTCAATATTTTCTTTTCTCAGGGCTGAAACCGCAATGCATGGTGATATCTCTTTAAATTGCTCTTTCAATCGCAGGAGAGGCATTTCTGTTTCGGGGAGATCCTGTTTATTAGCAACAATAAGTGTACGTTTAAATACCACGGCAGAAGTACTGACTTCCGACTTCTGATTTCCGATTTCTGTGATTATGTGAATATTCCAGCGTGTGAGCTGGTCTATAAGAAGTTCCGCCTGAATCTCGGGATCGTCAGAGAGATCCACGACAATGATAAGGGCATCTGCATACCTGAGAATGCCGGAAACCCATCCGTCCGTAGATTCGTTTCCTATCGGAGGCAGGTCTACGAGCTGAATCTGTATATCCTCATAAGGCATCATACCGGGCAGGGGCATGACCGTTGAAATCGGGTATTCTGCAATCACCGGTGTTGCATTTGTCAGAGTTGCCAGGAGGCTTGACTTGCCCACGTTTGGAAATCCTGCAAGGGCTATCTGTGCTGCACCTTCTTTGGGGACTGTATAGAGGTCAGTCCGCCCGCCTTTTTTCTTTTTAATCGCGTCTTTTCTGAGCTGTGAGAGCCTCCTCCGCAGATCAGCCCTGAGCTTGTCGGTTCCTTTATGTTTGGGGACCGTTGCTATAAGGTCTTCAAGTGCTGCAATTTTTTCCGCAGGGGCAGATGCCTGTTTGAACCTTTTATCGGCATCAAAATATTCTGGGGGAAGATTCGCGGGCATAATAAATTTTACCATACCTAAAAGGAGCTTTATGATTAACCTGTGCAGAGTGCAAAACAGCAGAATTCTCAATCTTGAGAAATTTCAAAATCCAAATGTCAAATAAAATCTACAAAATAGAATAAAAAACCGATTTCCGGTTAAATCAAAGTACGGTCCACTGCTGTGGAAGGAAAAGCCTTTCATAGGTCATAAGCGCAAATCTGTCTGTCATGCCTGCAATAAAGTCACATACAATACGGTGATTCGCCGGCTTCTCTTCCTTGGAAATATCAACAAAAATCTCCTCGATATGTTCGAGGTAATAGGCATATAAATCTTGCAGAACTTTCTTTGCTTTTTTAAATTCTTTAATTGTTCTTTCGCCTTCATAGACCCGTTCGTAGAGAAAGTCCCTTAACCTGTAAATAGCTGATAAGACATCATCACTCATCTTGAGTTCTTTGAGGTCCGTCTTTAAAGAACAAAATATTAAATCTTTTACCATTGTGTCGATTCTCTTGGAATGTCTATCTCCGAGAACTTTCAGAATATTCCTAGGGATGTCTGTTTTTTTAATTACATCTGCCCTTATGGCATCATCAAGGTCATGGTTTACATAAGCAATAATGTCGGCTGCACGCACTAACTGACCTTCAAGGGTATTAGCCCTTTCAGCCTTTATCTCAGGTAAAATTACGCCTTTACCCTTTGAGTGTTTAACTATCCCGTTTCTTACTTCATGAGTGAGATTTAATCCCTTGCCGCTTTTTTCTATGAAATCAACAACCCTGATGCTTTGTTCGTAATGCTCAAACCCGCCTGGGTGTATTTCCCTCAATACAGCCTCTCCTGCATGTCCAAAAGGAGTATGACCTAAGTCATGGCCTAATGCTATAGCCTCAGTTAAATCCTCATTCAACCTCAATGACCTTGCTATTGTCCTTGCTATCTGTGATACCTCAAGCACATGGGTAAGACGTGTTCTGTAGTGGTCTCCCTTAGGAGCAAGGAATACCTGAGTTTTGTGTTTAAGCCTCCTGAATGCCTTTGAATGTATTATTCTGTCCCTGTCTCTCTGGAAACATGTCCTGATGTCGTCTTCTTTTTCAGGTCTTAGTCTCCCTC
>Ga0209163_1001169_pt1 | contig 32137 bp, 24 predicted proteins | sample MTBAKSrepl2MetaG_FD_187457 | JGI IMG/M metagenome (GOLD analysis project Ga0209163, IMG submission 187457) | Enrichment culture microbial communities om Arthur Kill intertidal strait, New Jersey, USA, that are MTBE-degrading - MTBE-AKS2 (Arthur... | ecosystem: Environmental > Aquatic > Marine >...
TGTTAAAACCCTCAAGGAAACCGGCGTGGAAGTTCTGGTTAATTATCTGCCGGTCGGCAGCGAAAAGAATACCCTGTTTTACGCCGATTGCGCCCTGGAAGCCGGTTGCGCCTTCGTCAACGCCGTACCGGTTTTCGCCTCGAAGATTTACGGCGACAAATTCGCCCGGACCGGCCTGCCGATCCTGGGGGACGACATCAAGTCCCAGATCGGGGCCACCATCATCCACCGGGTCCTGACCAAACTTTTCCAGGATCGGGGCATGCCGATCAAGCGGACCTACCAGCTCAACGTCGGGGGCAACACCGATTTTTTCAATATGCTCGACCGGCAGCGGGTCAAAAGCAAGAAGATCAGCAAGACCCAGTCGGTGACCAGCCAGCTTGACGGCCATGCCCTCAAGCCGCGCAACGTCTATATCGGCCCCAGCGACTTCGTCCCCTGGCTCAAGGACAACAAGGTCTGCTTTCTGCGCATAGAAGCCGAACATTTCGGCGGCGTGCCGATGAACCTCGAGGTCCGTCTCTCGGTCGAAGACTCGCCGAACTCGGCCGGCGTGATCATGGATGCCATCCGGGCGGCCAAGGTGGCCTTGGACCGGAGGCTGGCCGGTCCGATTATCGAAGCCTCGGCCTACTTGTTCAAGTCCCCGGTCGTCCAATACGACGACAGCCGGGCCAAGGAGATGCTCAGACAATTCGCTCAGCCCCTGGAACTAGGGGTCACAAAACCCGCCGCCCTCCAACGGGGAACCTGACGTGCGCCGCGACTGGGCCCCGGTTCGTTTTCTCTACCGGACCGGTGAACAGCATGTTCTTCCTTTCCTCGAGGGAAAAGGCGTAACGCCGGCCGGCTTGACCTTCACCGGCCTGGCCCTGAGCGCCCTGGCCGGGCTGTCTTATCTTCTTTCGCCGGTGCTGGCCGGTTTCCTGGCCCTGATCGCCGGCCTGTGCGACGCCCTGGACGGGTTAATGGCCAGGTCCCTGGGCTCAGCCGGGCCCCAAGGCGCCTTTCTGGATTCGGTCCTGGACCGTTACGGCGAATCATTTCTGCTGATCGGGGTCTGGGCCTACCTCAGCCGTTTCCCCTCTTACGCCACTTTAGGCGCTTTAAGTGTCTGGGCCGCCCTGGTAGGCTCCTTCATGGTCAGCTACACCCGAGCCAGGGGCGAAGGCCTGGCCGTCTCCTTCCAAGGCGGGATTTTCACCCGGGAAGGACGCCTGATCCTTTTAATCATCGGCAGCTTGCTCGACCCTTTGGCTCCGGGTCTGATATTGCTGCTGACCGCGGCTGCTTTGGCCGTGGGGGCCAACCTGACGGCCGTCCACCGGTTTGTTCGCATCAGCAGGCGGTTGGCCGGATCGGAGGCCAAGGACTTGTCGGTCAAGGTTGAACCGGCTCCGGGCCGAGATAAAACCGCTTGACCTTAAAGGCATTACGCCTAAAAAAATAATACCATTTTTAGCTTGAAACAAAGTCAAGCGGCCAAGTGGTCATGGCGAGGTCCGCACCTTGCGGACCGAAGCAATCTCTATTAAAGCTACTATATACGGTGCCATATTCAGACAGGTGTTTAATTGGCGTGACATTCACCACGGCTCAGGGGGGTCCTTTCCTTGGACCTGTGTGGCAATTTATACAGAGGCGGTGGAAAGAGGACTCAGTTTGGGGCTCCGATTTTTCGGTTCCACGGAATGGCAATCGGAACAATACTGATCCTCGGATGACTTCTCCGGAAACAGCACGCCGTTTTTGTAAAGGGGAAATGGGGAAAAACCAATCTTCGAAGCCGAAGGCTTCCGCGGCGGATCAGGCTGCGAATGTTTTGCGCCATTATCCGAGTGTCTGCCTCTTCCATCTAAAATTATTGATCTTTGCCCGATATTAAGGTTAGATATTATAAATTTAAAAGCCCTGGGTGGTGGGAGTCTCGCTCCTCACCCCCCATTCGCAGGGGGTCGAACCCCGTGCCGGGCGAGGTTGAAGTCTTTCGGGGACTTCAAAGGAATAATCCGGTTTAGTAATTATTGTTCGATGCAATGAACATGAGACGTTCTTATACCTCCGGGGAGGTCCGACATTACGAGAATCTTGATGTCTGAAACGAGCTATCCTCTAAAGGCCTTTTGGACCGGCGTCTTCCTGCTTCTCGGTCTCCTGATTTGCCCGCCCGCGGCCAGCTCGGACGAAAGGTCTGGAGCATCCCAGTTCAATGTCGGGTATCAGGTTCTCGACCTCGACTACCGAAAGGAGGGGCGGGAGAAGGCCCTCGCCGTGGCGGTATGGTATCCGACGGCGGCACGGCCAAAAACGCACAACTACGGGGGGCCGACCAGCGGCAACATTGCGGTTGATGCAGCCCCCCATGCTGAAAAAGGGCCTTATCCCCTTCTGGTCTTCTCGCACGGTTACGGAGGCAGCGGCCTCGGCGTCGTGTTTCTCGCTGAAGCTCTCGCCGCTCGTGGCTGGATCGTGGCCGCACCTGATCACCACGACTGTTGTTCCGCCGTCCGGATAGGCACGGGCCAGTTAAAGGACTACGACCGACGAGGTCTCCTGAGACACGCCATGCAGATAGCGGCTTCCGGTCATGAAGACCGTCCCGAGTATTTCTACCGCTTGGACGAAATCAAACTCGTCCTGGATGGAATACCGACTTCCGATCCATTCGGAAGACACATCAATCTGAATCGTATCGCCGTAGGCGGCCATTCCTTCGGCGGTTTCACCGCACTGGGAGTGTGCGGAACGATTAAAAAGCGTCGTGACGCCCGGATCAAGGCCGTCCTGCTGTTCTCAACCGGCGCCGGCGGGTATCTGTTTAATGATGAAGAGCTTGCGGCGGTGAAGATTCCGTCCATGCTTTTTCTGGGAGAACAAGAGAGAGACGCCATGCGGGGCAGGAGCATGACCATGGCGGAAATCGCGGATAAAATATACAGAAACATGTCACCGCCTAAATATTTCCTGGAGGTCAAAGAGGCGACCCACCTGTCATTCAACAACCATTTTTCGAGCAGGCTTGCGGAAGGCTTGATGTCCGGAAACGATGAACAGGTCTTCGATGTCGTCCGGCGATATTCAATTGCGTTTCTGGAAAAGTACGTGGCCGGAATTAAGGACTCGGATCAAGTCCTGGAGCGAAGTGGTCCAGGACTAACCCGCTATGTCAGGGAGCCATGATTCCGGATATGTTCGGATCAGGCCTGGAAATCCGAAGCAAGACAACACAATCCGCCGCACAAGACGCTCCGACGGAGGCGGCCAGGCCTGGCCGCTGAAGTCGGGCTTTGACATTCAACCATTGGAGGTAAGTGATGATAGCCTTTTGTGGATTAGATTGTTCGAAATGTGAGGCCTATCTGGCTACTCAAGCGGACAGCGGCAGTAAACGAGCTGATGTCGCCCAGAAATGGTCTGCTCAGTACAAAGCGGATATCAAGCCGGACCAGATAAACTGCGATGGGTGCAAATCCGATGGAAGGAAATTTTTTTATTGCGAGAGCCTGTGCGATATCCGCAGATGCTGTCTAGTAAAAGGCTTGGAAAATTGTGCCGCCTGTGGCGACTATCAGTGCGAGACGTTATCAGGCTTCATTAAATTGGCGCCGGAAGCAGGTGTAGTTCTTGAGAAACTTCGTTCTTAAAACCGCGGACCATTCAACACGGCAGAGCCGGGAAAACCCGTCCCGCTGAGTTCCGCCGAGCCACGGCGATAAAAAATGGACCAACTGACTATTACCCCTGTCTGTTCCCCGGCGGAGTCAAAAGAACTGGACCTGCTTTTGTGGGAAGTCCTGTGGAGACCGCTCGGCCTTCCTCGCAACCTCCGCGATTCTTTCAAGCACGGGGGCGTGCCTATCGAGGTGGTCGCCAAGACCGGGAAAATATTGGTCGGCGGCCTCGCGGCTGACTGGACTTCTTCTTCGGAAGTCGAGATTCGGCACCTGGCCCTCCGCGAAGCATTTCAGAAACAAGGGATAGGCTGCCGGCTGGTCACCTCCCTGATTTCCATTGTCACGGCTCAGGGCTGTCATCGTCTCCATACCATCGCCCGGAACACTTCGGTTGGATTCTTCAGGAAACTGGGTTTCACCGCATCTATCGGCATGCCCCCCGAACATCCCGATTTCAAGAAGCACGGGATCACCTTTGAGTTGATGGAAAGGAAGGTCTAACCATTGTTTGACGCGGGGTCACCCCGGGCCCGGACGGGGCGCGGGGCGCATGGAGTCGGCAAGGTCTCCTGAGTAAGCATGATCGCCGGTTAAGCCTGGGCAAGGAAGTGGGCCGGCGCAAGATCAGGCTGATCGAAGAACAGATTCGGCTCTTGGAACGCCACAGTCCAGAATTCCGGGAGCGCCGAATTGAAACCAGGCCCACCGGCGACCTAGTGGCTGAGGACACCTTCTACGACAACGGGAGGGGATAGTGCGGATGTCCCGGACCGCCACCCTTAATCGGGCATCGCACAAGCAAGCGGAGGCGTCCTAAATCCAACGGCTTCGTAGAGCGACTGGCCCGAATGCTTTCTGACGAGCACTGTCCGATTATGGGCGTAAGCCCTGCTGTCCCGTAAAAATTGAAGAAAAAGGCCAGAATGTTCGAGTTTTATGTTACAATGAGATTAGCAAAAGACCTTGAAAAACAAGAAGAATATCCGGCCTTGACTCGTGTTGCCACCATTTTCGCGTCGATCATGACACTGTTTTCAAGACATGGATTCGAGGCTCCGGCTCAAAAGCACCACCATGAAAACAGACTCGGAAAAATCAACCGCCGGTCTCAATTCCTCGCCCTGGCCACGGCCCAACTGACCGGTCGGCCCAGTCTGAAGACCCTGGTTTCCAATCTAGTGGCCCAGGCCTGAAAACGCCGCCACCTCAATATTTTCGAGCGAAAGGACCAAATGAAATTGCTCAAACCGGCTCCACACCCGACTCATCAACCGGATAAGCCTCCATCATGCCGGCTTTAATTGTGGGACAGCCGTGGTATTATTGGGTGGCCATGGTTGTCAGATCATTCTTATGCTGCGATTTTTTTTCTTATATTCCCGAGGTGCCCCATGCCGTTCGAACAAGATACCCAAAAGACTAAAATCCTGGTGGTCGAGGATGAAGTCCTGGTTGCCGCAGAACTTGAAAGCCACCTCAAGAACCTTGGCTACACTGTTTGCGGCAAGGCGAGTTCCGGAAAGAAGGCCATCGAGCTTGCGGATCAAAAACATCCAGACCTCGTTCTCATGGACATTATACTTAAAGGTGACATAGACGGCATTGAAGCAGCAGATATTATTCGTTCCAGATACGAAATTCCGGTGATTTTTGTCACGGCGTATGCCGATGAAGAACGTTTAAAGAGAGCAAAACTTACTCTGCCTTTTGGTTATGTTCTTAAGCCTTTCCAAGAAAAGAACCTAAAAGTTTCTATTGAAATGGCCCTATATGTTGCTAAAGTTAATGCAAAAAGAAAAAAAGCGGAGCAAGCCTTAAAAGAAAGCGAAGAAAAATATCGACAACTTTTTCATTTAGAATCAGATGCTTTGTTCCTGATAGATAATAAAGACGGCCAGATTATCGAAGTTAACAACGCCGCCTCTAAAATTTACGAATATGACCGTAATGAATTGCTAAACAAAAAAAATACTGATCTTTCCGCCGAGCCGTTCAACACCAGACAAGCCACAATAAACGGATCAAAAATTATACCTTTAAGATATCATAAGAAAAAAAGCGGATTAATATTTCCAGTAGAAATAACTGCTACTCATTTTACGTGGAAAGGACGCAATGTTCATCTTGCAGCAATCAGAGATATTTCAGGAAGAATTAGTCAGGAGCAAGCATTAAAGGAAAATGAAGAACGCTTTAGAAAATTATTTGAGTTAGCGCCTGTAGGCATAGCTCAAGTCACGTCTTATGGTAAATTTTTAAAAGTGAATAAAAAGTTAACTGAAATTCTAGGCTACTCTGAATTTGAGTTACAGAGTATGAGTTTTGAAGATATAATCCATCCAGATGATCTTGAATCCTTTAATAACATTATACGGCAGACTCTGAAAGGTGAAATAGAAACATTCCAACTTGAACAAAGATACTTTCATAAAGATGGTTCCAGTATTTACATTATCCTTTTTTTATCAGTTATGCGCGATGAAAAAAGAAAAGTTCAATATGCTATTGCTGTAATTGAGGACATTACTGAACGCAAGCGTGCCGAGGCTGAAAGAAAGCGCCTTGAGGCTCAACTCCTGCACTCCAGGAAAATGGAAGCCATTGGTACTCTTGCCGGTGGTATTGCTCATGATTTCAATAATCTACTTCAAGTTATCAATGGATATGCAGAAATATTACTTATTGGGAAAACGAAAAATAATCAAGGTTATCATGAATTGACACAAATCCAGAAGGCTACGGAAAGGGCTGCCAATCTGATTAAACAATTGCTTGCTTTCAGTAGAAAATCCCAGAGTGAACACCGTCCGGTCAATCTCAATAGGGAAATCGAGTATTCCAAGGCCATATTGGAGAGAACCATCCCTAAGATGATTCAAATAGAACTTAATCTTGATAAAAATTTGAAAACAATAAACGCCGACCCGGCTCAAATTGAGCAAATTATATTAAACTTAGGCAGCAATGCCGCCGACTCGATGCCTGACGGGGGCAAACTGATTATTCAAACTAGTAATATAAGTTTAACCGAAAAATACTGTCAGAATCATCTCGAGGCCACTCCTGGCGAATATGTGATCCTCACAATTACAGACACTGGTTATGGCATGGACCAGGAAACGCTTCAGCACATTTTTGAGCCTTTTTTTACTACTAAGGAAATAGGTAAAGGAACCGGCCTGGGCCTTGCGTCAGTCTATGGCATAGTCAAAAGCCATGGCGGTTATATTACTTGTCATAGTGAATTCGGTCAAGGGACAACTTTCAAAATTTATTTTCCGTTTATCGAACAAGTAGATTTCCAGCGTGATAAAGAACTGAACGAGGAAATTCCCACAGGTAGAAATGAAACAATTCTTGTTGTTGATGATGAAGATTCAATTCGTGATTTAGTTTATAAGGCGCTTCAGAGTTTTGGTTACAATGTTTTGACCGCGGCTAGTGGCGAAGAGGCGATTGAAATTTTCCAAAACCTGCGCGCTAAAATTGATTTAATAATTCTCGATCTCGGCATGCCTGGAATGGGCGGTAATAGATGTATGTACGAAATTCTAAAAATTAACCCCTCAACCAAAATTCTGATTGCCAGCGGCTATTCTATTAACAATGAAGTTAAAAAGACCTTGAATTCTGGTGCTGCTGGATTCATAGGCAAGCCATATCATCTGAAACATATACTTCATCAGGTTCGTATCATCTTAAATACGCCTGATTAATCTGGTAAGACATTTTTGAGATGGCTTCTAACGGAAGTTCACTCTTAATCCCGTGGGTGTGGACAGGTTTTTATTCTGGAACGGAAGTTCACAGATACATAAACGGTCAAATATTTGATTTTAATAATCTTTTAAATAAAAACTATGATTACCGTAATGACTACATTTAACTTCCTGTAAAAACAATGTATTTTTCAAACACTAAAACTAAAGACCACCATTAAGTCAAGCATTTAATTTAAACAAATGGTGTTAGCAGTCACTAACTTAAAATTTTTAACTATTTGATTTAACAATTATTTCATTAATTATAGGCTTCTAGAAATGTGAACTTCCGGTCAAAAAAGAGATTAATGGGAGAGTGACGGGGCGAGGGCTGAAAAATCTCCCCTGCACCTGAACCAAACGGCCGCAGCGTCCGCCAATCAATCCATTGACAAAGGCCGCCGTTTTGGTGAGAATGGTTTTAGCAAGGAAGTGCGCAGCTACCTGGTGGGGCTCCTGGACTTCAAATCCAGTGGCGGGCGCTGGAAACGTCCGCGGTGGGTTCGATTCCCATGCACTTCCGCCATTTTTGCTTTTATCCAGAGATGTTTTCAGCCAAGACCATCTTCAGTTTGAAACAAAATTAAGCGTCCGCGTCGACAGGGCGAGATCCGCGTCTTGCTCGCCGAGGCAATCTCTATCAATGTCCTATAGATTGCTTCGGTTAGTCCAGAACGAACCTCGCCATGACCCTATAGCTTCCTTATTTTAAGCAGGAAGGCCGCCTTAGGATCAACCGCGATTGGTCAGTCAATCAAGGCCGGCGGATGAATTCGGATGATGGCGGGCCATTTTCCCCCGGAGAATCTCCCGCAGGGCTGCGGCGATGTTCCCCGCCAAGACCTGTTTGTCTTGCTTGTCCTTCAGCCCCTGGATCAGGACCTCCAAGCCGGCCTTGACCTCGTCGTTCGGTCCGGGCAGGGCCACGATGAGGCTGCCCAGGTATCGGCCCACCGCGATCCTGACGCCGTCTTTCACGTGCCGGCCGGTGCCGATCTCGAAGTGACAGATATAAGGCGTGGCGGCGTCCGGGTCCAGGGCCTTGACCGCTTCCACCGTCTGGTCCTTGTCTTCCGCGCCCACCCCGCCGGTGGTGACGATCAGTCCATACCCGCCGTATTCGGCGGCTTCCCTCAGTTTGGCGGCGATCAACATCCTGTCGTCCTTGAGGGTCGGGCCGGCCGTGACCCGGTAGCCCTGGGCGGCCAGGCCTTCCCTGATGGCCGGGGTGTTGGTGTCCTGGACCTGGCCGGCGGCCACTTCGCCCCCGGTGGAGAAGACCATGACTCTTTTCGAGAGGTTATCCAAGATTTCCGCCGCCATTTTTTCGGCCTGGCGCAGGGCCTCTTGGGCCGAATCCCGGTCCAGGTCGATCCAGCCCAACATACCGTTCGAACGGATGGATGTTTCCGCCGAGACCGTCACTCCTGAAATCCGGCCCAGGGCCTCCAGAAGCAGATCTTTTTTCCCCACGATCTGATAGGCGTTCACGCAGGCATCGAGGATGTCCAGGGTCAGGGCTTCGTGGCGATAATCCACGACCAAGACATCGCCCGGGTTCAAGCCCAGGGTCTGGGCGGCCTGGGCGGCGATGTCGGTCAGGTTGGCTTGGCTGAGGACGATTTTTTCGATGATCAATTCGGTTTTCCTCAGCAGATCATAGCTGGTCATGAAGACACCTCCGGTCAAGACACGGGCAGGCCCGGGATGTTCAGGCGGACCCGATACAGGGAACTCCGGGCCGTGATGTAGAGGGTCCGCCAGTCCGCGTCCCCCCAGGCCAGGTTGGCGGGGAGTTCCGGAACGAGGATCACGCCGATCCTTCCGCCCTCGGGATTGAACACCCAAATCCCACCCCGGCCGGTGCTGTAGACATTGCCTTCCGTATCCACCTTCAGGCCGTCCGGGGCCAGGGGTTCGCCGGGGAGGTGGGCGAAGAGGCGGCCGTTGGAGGTCAGGCCGTCCTTGTCCACGTCGAAGACCAGCAGGTGGTTCCTTTCCGTGTCGGCCACGTAGAGGCGGGATTCGTCCGGGGAAAAGGCCAGGCCGTTGGGCACGGCCTCGTCGATCAGGAGGGTGAGTTCGGTTCCGTCCGGCGACAGGCGATAGACGCCGTAAAAAGGGAGTTCCGGCTCTTCCAGGGTGCCGAAGACCGGATTGAGGCCGTAAGGAGGGTCGGTGAAGTAGACGCTCCCGTCCGATTTCACCACCACGTCATTGGGACTGTTGAGTTTTCCGCCCTGGTAGTGGGAGGCGAGGGTGATGACGGTTCCGTCTGTCTCCATCCGGGAGACCCGGCGGTTGGCGTGTTCACAGGCGATCAGGCGGCCTTGCTTGTCCAGGGTCAGGCCGTTCGATTTGCCGCTGGGCACCCGAAAATCCTGGATACCGTCCCGCGGACTCCATTTTTTTATCCGGCTGGCCGGGATGTCGCTGAACAACAAATACCCGCCTTGGGCCACCCATACGGGACCTTCGGTGAAATAGAAGCCCGTGGCCAGCCTTTCGGCCTGGGTTCCTTCCGGAGCGATGCGCCTGAAGTCGTAATCCATGTTTCCTTCTACACCTTCGGATAATTTCTTTCCATCACTTCTTGTCACCCAGGCCCTAGGGCATGTGGATCGCCCCCCCGGACAGGGACATGGCCGCTTCCATGACGGCCTCCGACAAGGTGGGATGGGGATGGACGGCGTGGGCCAGTTGGGCGGCTGTCATCCTGGCGGACATGGCCACCACCCCTTCGGCGATCAAGTCGGTGGCGTGGGGCCCGATGATATGGACCCCCAGGATCGTCCCCGTCTCCTTTTCGGCCACGATCTTGACCAGGCCATAGGTCTGGTCGAGCACCCGGGCCTTGCCGCAGCCGTGGAAGGAGAACCGGCCGACCTCGATCTGGAATTTCCGGCGGGCCTCTTCTTCGCTCAAACCCACCGAGCCTACTTCCGGAGAAGTATAGAGACAGGAGGGTATGGCGGTATAATCGATGGTGCTGGGGCGGCCCATGGCGTTTCTGGCCGCGCATTCACCTTCGGCCGTGGCCACATGGGCCAACATGATGCCGCCCGCCACGTCCCCGGCGGCGTATATCCCGGGCACGTTGGTCTCCATCCGTTCGTTGACCAGAAGGGCCCCCCTGACCCGGGCCAGGCCGATCCGGTCCGGGTCGAGCCAGGTAAGATCGGGTTGCCGGCCCACCGAATAGATGATTCTCTCCCCTTCCACCTGAAGGGCTTGGCCTTCCCGAGTGAAGAAGACTCGGCCTTTATCCCCGTCCGGGGCGATCCTTTCCAGAACGGCCCCGGTGTAAACCTTGATCCCTTCTTCGATGATGCTTTTTTCCAGGGCCAGGGCGATTTCCCGGTCCAGGCCGGGCAGAAGGTGATCCATGAGCTCAAGGATGGTCACTTCCACCTTCAGTCGGTGAAGGATTTGGGCGAATTCCACTCCGATGAAGCCGCCCCCGATAATGACCACGCTTTGGGGGAGCTTGTCCATTTGGAAAAAGTCCTTGCTGTCCCAGAGCTCGACCTCGTCGACGCCCTCGATTTTGAGTTTTTTGGGCCGGGAGCCGGTGGCGATGATGAGGCTGTCAGCTTTGATTTCTTCCTGGGTGGCGGTGATTTTAACCGTTGAGGAATCGAGTAAAGCGGCCTCGCCCTGAATCACCCGCACCTTTTTGGCGGCGAGCAGCCGGTTGACCCCTTCCCGGAGTTGAGCGACCACGGCGTCCTTGCGCCGGGTGATTTTATCAAAATCAAAACTGTATCCCTGGCAGGCGATCCCAAAAGTCTCGGCTTCGGCCATGGTCTTTAGGACTTGTCCGGACTGAAGCAAGGCCTTGGTGGGGATACAGCCCCAGTTGAGGCAGGTGCCGCCGAGGTGCTCCTTTTCGATCAGGGTCACTTCGGCCCCCAGCCTGGCCGCAACTATGGCGGCCGGATAGCCGGCGACCCCGCCGCCGATGACGGTCACCCTCTTCCTCTCCCGTACTTCCGTGACCCGCGGGCCTTCGATGACCGGGACCGGGTCTTCGATGAAGGTCTTGAGGGTGCGCATGAACTTGGCGGCTTCGGCCCCGTCGATGGTCCGGTGGTCGTAGGAGAGGGTCAGGTTCATCATGGGTCTGACCGCCAACTCCCCTCCCAGGGCCACGGGTTTGTCCATGATGGCGCTGACCGCCAGAATGGCGTTTTCCGGGACATTGATGTTGGCCGTGAATTGTTCCACCCCGTACATGCCCAGCGTGGACAGGGTGAAAGTGCCGCCCGAAACATCATCGGGCAGAAAGGCGTTGCTTTGTCCCTTCCGGACCAGATCCTGTCGTTCCCGGGTCACTTCGGCCAGGTTTTTTCTATTGATTTCCCGGATGACCGGGACGATGAGGCCGTTGTCCAGGGCCATGGCCATGCCCAGATGGACCTCTTCCAAAAAGGCTATGCCGTTCTCTGTCCACTGGGTGTTGATGACGGGATGCTTCCGGATGGCGGCCGCGGTGATCTTCATCAGGATGTCGGTGATGGTGACCCGGACGCCGGTCTGCTGCTGAATTTCAGAGAGGACTTTCTGACGGTATTCGATAATTTTTCCCGCATCTACGGAAACAGTCATGTAGGTCTGGGCCGTCTCGGTCTTGCTCCGCATCATCTTCTTGGCGATGGCCCGTCTCATGCCGGTCAAGGGCACGGTCTCCGGGGGCGGCGCCCCTTCGGCAACCTGGCGGGCGGGGGCGACGGTCTCCCGTCCCGCCGCCGGAAATCTTTCCAGGTCTTCCATGGTCACCATGCCGCCGGGCCCGGTCCCTTTGACCAACCGCAGGTCGATATTGCGGATTTTGGCCGTCTTCTTCACCAGGGGGGAGGCCTTGACCCGGCCCTGGTCCGGGAGACTTGCCGCGTGGGCCGGACCAGTCGCCTCGGGCGAGGGGGTTACGGCTGCGGCTTCCGCGCCCGGTCCAGGGGGCGGGGCGGTCTTGGCCAGCACGGACTCCAGGTCCGCGGCGCTTTCTCCGGGCCGCAGGAGATAGGCCACCACCGTGCCCACGGGCACTGTTTCGTTTTCCCGGACCACGATCTTGGCCAGGAGGCCGTCTTCCGGAGCTTCCACCTCATAAGTCACTTTTTCGGTTTCAAAGAAGAAAACAATTTCGCCTTTCTCAACCCGGTCCCCCTCTTGCTTGCGCCATTCCACGATCATGGCTTCGGTCATGGTCAGACCGATCTTGGGCATGGTTATTTCCACCGGCATTTATAAAAACCTCCATCTCGCTCGCATCCCAATGGGCCCCGCTTCGAATTTTAATGCTTCGATCCCGGCACGATAACCGACGCAACCGGTCGTCTTCAGTAAAAAAGCCCCTCAGGCCTCCCGTATCGGGCCGTGGGCGGAACCCGGTGCGAAACGGCTTTTTCCGGCCGATTGAGTTTCATTTTCAGAAACTCTGGTCCAAGGTCTTCTTGACGGCCGAGATCACGTTGTCCGCGCCGGGCAGATAGGCCTTTTCCAGGCTGAAGGGGACGGGGACAAAGGGCGCGCCGACCCGCATGATGGGAGCATCGAGCTGATCCAGGATTTCCTCGGCCGCCGTGGCCGAGATCTCCGCGCCGATCCCGAAGCTCTTTACCGCTTCATGGGCGATGACCAGCCGGTGGGTCTTGGAAACGGAGTTGAAGACCGCTTCCTTGTCCCAAGGGGAGATGGAGAGCAGGTCGATGACTTCGACGTTGATATTCTCCTGGGCCAGGCGTTCCGCCGCTTTGAGGGATTCGTGGACCATCCTGGAAGTGGCCACCACGGTGACGTCCGTGCCTTCTTTCTTCACGTCGGCCTTGCCGATGGGCACAACGTATTCCTCCTCGGGTATGGACCCCTTGAGAGCGTAGAGGGTCTTGTTCTCCACCACGATCACCGGGTTGTCGTCCCGGACGGCCGATTTGATGAGGCCCTTCACGTCGTAAGGCGTGGCCGGCATGACCACCTTCAGGCCGGGCACGTGGGCGAACCAGGCTTCCAGGCTTTGGGAGTGTTGGGGACCGGCATTGAGGCCGGCCCCGGCTGGCGTTCTGATCACCAGGGGAACGGTGTACTGGTCGCCGAACATATAACGCAATTTGGCCGCTTGATTGACCACGCCGTCCATGCAGATGGTCATGAAATCCATGAACATGATTTCAACGATGGGCCTGAGGCCGCAACTGGCCGCCCCGGCGGCCACGCCCATGATCATGGCCTCGCTGATCGGCGTCTCGACGATTCGTTCCGGCCCGAATTGCTTGAGCAAGTCGCGGCTGGCCGCGAAGGCCCCGCCGGAGCCGCCCACGTCTTCCCCGATCAGGAAGACGTTTTCGTCCCTTTCCATTTCTTCCTTCATGGCCTCGTTGATGGCCCGAATGTATCTGATCTCCTTCATGTGGTGCTCCTTGTCCTTCCGACCGATTAAACGTATATCTCGGCCATGAGTTCCTCGGGGGAAGGGAGGGGACTCTGGCGGGCGAAATCGACCGCTGCCTCGATCTCCTTTTGAAGGTCTTCCTCGATGGTTTTGAGGTCTTGTTCCGTCAGAACTTTATCGGCCAGAAGTTTCTGCTGGAAATTCCCGATACAGTCTTGTTGCCTGCCGGTCTTCACATCTTCTTCCCCGCGATATTTTTGCTGGTCCCCGACAAAATGACCGTACCAGCGGATGCTCTGGACCTCGAGGAGGGTCGGTCCCTCCCCATTCCGGGCTCGTCGGACGGCTTGCCCGGCCGCCTCATAGATTTTCAGGAAATCGTTGGGAACGGTCACTCCGGAAAGGCCATAGTTGGCCGCACGGTCGGAGACATTTTTAATAGGCATGTGCACCTTCTGGGGAGTAAACTGGGCCCAGCCGTTGTTTTCGCAAACGTAGAGGATGGGCAGTTTCTTGATGGCGGCGAAATTGAGGGATTCGTGGAAGGTGCCTTCGTCCGTGGCGCCTTCTCCGAAGAAACAGACCGCCACCTGGTCCGTGTGCTTGTACTGGGCGGTAAAAGCCGCTCCCGTGGCAATGGGAAGCCCCCCGCCGACGATGCCGTTGGCCCCCATGATCCCCAAGCGGCTGTCCGCCACGTGCATCGAGCCCGACCGCCCCCGGCACAGTCCGTTGCCTTTGCCGAAAAGCTCGGCCATGAACAACTTCAGATCAATGCCCTTGGCCAGGGCGTGTCCGTGGCCTCTGTGAGTGGTGGACACATAATCCGAAGGGCGCAAGTGGCTGCAAACGGCCACCGGGGTGGCTTCCTGGCCGATACATACGTGGATGAAGCCCGGTATTTCACCTTTCAGAAAGACTTCCATCACTCTTTCCTCGACTCGACGAATCCGCAACATCCTGGTGTAGAAATTTATCAAGTCTTCCCTGCTGGGTTCTTGCATAAGACCTCTCCCTTTCTTAAAATCAATTGCCTCGCACCGGCAGCTCGACCACGGCTTTGCCCGGAACGCACATAACTCCTTCTTCGTTTTTGATCCACAGTTCCAATTCCACCAGACCCTTACCGGCTTCCTGGTATTTTTTTTGGATTTTGCCTCCACACTCCAGGGTGTTTTCCGGAAGCATGAAGTTCCGGTACTGAGTGGCCAGTTTGACCAGCCTTCCCTCGTTTCCGGCCCAATCGGTCAAAAGTTGGGCGTAATAATCTATGGCCATGTTGCCCGGCGCCACCACATGGGGCAGTCCCCGCCGCTGGGTGGCGAACGGATAATCGAAATGTATCCTGTCAAGCAGCCAGACGGTGGCCAGATACATCATGATGTTCACGGTGGTCACCTGTTTATAAAGTGGAGGAATCTCTTGTCCTGCCGCGACATCATCGAAATAAACCTGCCCGGTCATGCTAGTTCTCCTTTCTCGGCGTCGCGATCATCGTAATCCTTTGTTTGGCCAGCAGCTCTCCATTTTGATTGGTATAGGTCGCTTCGGAGTTCGTAAAAACAAGGGTGCCGCTTTTGCCTTGTTTTTCAAAGACATCCAGAAATTTGACCTGCACCGATATCCGATCGCCGGCAAAGACCGGTTTAAAAAATTCATATTCCTCGCCGCCTCTTACCCAACCCAACGACCAGGCGTCCGGGAACTCGGGGATGCCCAGGAAATTGGCCAGTCCATCCTCGCCAAGCTCTTCCACTCTTTTTTCGAGTTTCGGATCATGGATCGCCCAGCAGATGTATCCCGGAGGCGCCACGAGTTTTCCGTATCTTCCCTTTTGAGCGGCCTCTTCGTCATAGTATATTGGATTCGGATCGTCTATGGCCAAAGCATAACGGCGAATGTCTCTCGCCAGCACCGGTTCTCCGGTCTTGACGCCCGAAACCATGCCGATGTATTTTTTCCAACCTATCTTTTCCAACAACGAGTCTTCCATAAGTCCTCCTCATATTGTTTCCAAGTATTTTTTCATTGAATACTGATGACCTCGTATTTCAGGTCCAAAAGCGGGGCATCGATTATAGCCCGACCTATATCCAAAATATCCACATCCAAGGTTTTAAGTCTCGGTATCTCTTCAAGTTTGACCCCGCCGCCGAAGGCGATTCGGAGTTTATCCCGCCGGCCCATGTTTTGGATTTTCTCCACGACCCGTTCGAGGTCGCTCATTTTCCCCGTATCGATAAAAATTATATCGGCGCCGGCCTGAGCCGCTTCTTCGGCCTCCTGTTCGACCGGGTGGTGTTTTCCTTTCAATTGCACGACTTTCAAGCAGCCCTTCAAGTCCGCGACGGCCTCCAGGCTTTTTTCGATTCCACCCAGAACTTCCAGGTAGTTTTTATCCAAATACACGAAAGGATGTTCACTGATCCTGATCGAGGCCTGTCCTGCTTTTATCGCCCGGCGGACGGTCTCTTTCAGTTCAATCGGCATTTTTTTCCAGGCGCCGCTGACAATCTTCGGTTTACCGCCGGCGGCTTTCACAAAGTTGTAGGCGGCCGTGGCTATCCCCGAAGGTTTGCCTAGGTCTCCGACCAGACAATCCTCGCCCATGATCACTTGCTTGACCTCGCCCTGCAATTCGGCTATGACCTCGCCTCGTTGTACCAGGCTGCCTTCTTCGAGGATTTTTTTAATCGTCAGGCCCAAACCTTCGGCGTCTCGTCTCGCCCTATCGGTCCCGGCGATTACTCCCGGTTCATTGGCCAGTATCAGGGCCTTGGCCTTTTTTCCCGTCAAATTACGGAATATTTGATCTCTTAAGTCTCCCATCTTCTGCTCGTCATCCCGCCCCGCTTCATATCGCCGAAGAGTTAAAGATTAGACCGTGGCGGGGTCAATCCCCCTTTGTTTGAGCCATTTGGGCATTAGTTCCTCTTCCACTTCCCGATTCACCCCCGGGGCTGCTTTCACCAGAAAATCGGCCATGCTCTGGCTGAGATGCATGGACCCGAAACTGCCGTCGAAAACCAGAATCTTGTCCGTTTTGGCGATCTTTTTGGCAAACCTGAGTCCGGCTTCAAGGTTTTGAGCGGTCACGGCGTATTCCATGAATTCCGTGTTCATCGGGTCGGCGTTCACAATATCTTCCAAATCTCTGCCCACGACGATGGTCGGAATGTGACCAGGCAGTTCCATTTGAGGGACGCCCAGCCACATATGATTGATAACCAGAGCCTTGATGGCCGGATTCACGGATTCCACTCTGGGTCCGGGCGGTTTTTCATATAGGTTGAACCCCAGGCTGACCGGGTTGATTTCGAGATCGAAAAGATCGAGCTCCGCCTCCGTGAAATTGCCGAAAGTCATCCCGCCGCCCAGCATATAGCGCGGCTCGCCCGACCCATCCAGAATGACAATACATTCTTCGATCTTGCTGAGTAGTTGACGCACTTTTCCATAGGGCTTTAGGTCGAACAACAAAAGCTTCCGATCCATTTCCTCCATATCGTGACTTGCCTCGACTCCCGTTATACCGGCCGGCGAGGTCAGAAGAAAACAGCCGAAAGTGAATTTTTTTTGCACAAAAGGAGAATCAAAAATCACCTTCTGAATAAAATTCATACTCCGCGGCCCGAAATTGATATGGGCCACCCCCCTGGTCTCCAATCGGGCGTACGACATGGCGAAAGGTTTGATCGCACGATTAATCATGCGGTGCATATCCAATTCCCGCAGTTCACCATGGTGGGCATGGATAATCCAATCGGCGTCGTATATAGAGGCCACCCCATAAAGAGTTCCGATTTCGGTTTCTATGGGCACGCCTTTATCAAGACAGGTCACTCCCCGAGCCTTGCCGTTGAAATATTCTTTCAACTTATAATGCTCGATTATCTCCTGAGGCTCTTTGATCCTGAACCCTGTTGAGACTCGCAAGCGGATATTTGTGCACCCAGTCCTCTGCTCGACCACATCTTTTATCGTCCTGAGCATCTCGGCATAGGCGTCTCCGCCCATGAGCTGGAAGCCATACTGAGAGCTCAAGACGTTGACCGTGTCTTTCTCCTTGATCATATCCATGTTGACGGATTCCAAGGCTTTTTCCGTCGCCTTCCTGATCACTCCGATGTCGCCGCCTTCCTGATATATGGTTTCCGGTATATCCGGAAAAAGCGTCCTTAGGTCTAAAACCGTGATTTCGGGAAGGTTCACCGCCCGTTCCCCAATCGGCGGCCCGTATTTCGATTCTCTTATGAATGGAGGATTTAAAATTTTTTGGGTCGAAGACAACATTTTTGTCCTCCCTTTCTAAAAGACATATAAGTATAGATTAAAATTTTCTGAAGGCATCCTTGTCCTCTTCAAGAAAATGCCCAGGATACTTGGCCTGTTTTTCTTTCGGAACTTCCCAGATGCTTTGGGTGGTGTCATACCAATTGGGGTAGCTCGGCTCCTGCACTTCCACGCCGTGAGCCTTGAGCAACCTCAACATGTCTTGAACGCAATATACTGTACACCCCGACCTTATCCCGGTCATCAGGGCGATTTCTTCCAAAGTCTTGGCGCCTTTCAATATGGCGGCGGCTATTTCCCGCACCCTTGTTGCATTGCACATGCAGCCCCATTGATGCGGGTGAAGATGGGCCTTGCGGCACAATTCCATCAACTGCTCTTGGTCCACATCGGAAGGATCGACGTAAAGAATTTTGGGTTCAGGCAGAGGGACCAAGGTCATGGCTCCCTCCGGGCACCTGTCCGTGCAATTGGGGCAGGCCAGGCATTTTTTTTCATCGACCACAGCCTTTTTGTTGACTATTTGAATGGCTCCGGTCGGGCATGAAATCTGGCAGGTGGCGCAACCCTGGCACTTCTCTTCATCCACCTGAGCCCTGAATTTCACTCGTCTCATCAATCAACCTCCTGGTTCATAACCGGAATAGTCCGACATCTGGCCTAGGTTTTCTTTCGGGTGAAGTTGCGGCAGTGGGTCCGCCGCCTTCACCCGAAAGATGGGTCTTTTCAGAATGACTCCTCCTTAGTGACTGATGATGTGACCTTTCCAAACATGAGGCCGCGCCCTCCGCACGCATGAAGGAAAACATCCTGCTTTAAGCAAATCTCTTCTTCGTCCCGATCAGATGTTACTTCTTTTTAATCCTGTAAGTCGTCGATGGCAGCCAATCCGTTATAGGATCAAGATATCCTTCTTTATTGACCACCCAATATTGGGTATGTCTCTGACCGATGTGTGAATCAAGGTCTCCCGGAATATAGGAAATGGGAACGGTCAAACCCATACCGTCAAAATTCCTGATCTTGTCCAACCCGAATTTTTTTAGGGCTTCACCGTCAAGCTTATCGGGGGGAACCTCGTTCAAAGCCAGCTTTATCCCTTCGACGATGATCATCCCTGACAGCAATCCATTGATGTACATATCCCGCATCTTTTCCCGGGGACGATTCTTCTCCCAAAGCATTTTGGCCAGTTTCATGCCCTCCGAATCGGGTATTTGGGGGTTTTTGGCCACTGGTTGATAAAAATACTCCCCTTGATAGCCTACCGCTAATTCGGCCCCGCCAAGGTCGATTATGTCGCCCAAGGTGCTGGCGGCGCATTGGGTCAGAGGAATATTTAGACCCATGGATTTGGCCGACTTAAGGACCACCACGGAGCCACCGGCTGAAGCCAGGACAAAAATTTCCCTGGCCCCCGCCTGTTTCAATCTCGTCAACTGAGGCGTGGCGTCGGTGGTTCCCTTGGGCATCTTATCGGTTACGATTTTTAGATTCTGCTCCTTGGAAAACTCATCTATACCCCACAAGGCCAAGGGAGCCCAAGGTTCATCCGATTCCACTGCCCCGAGTATCAATTCACCGCCAGGCTTGCCTTCTTTTTCCCATTTGCTTTTGACCCATACTGCCCAAGTCCTGATCATGTTGGCGATGCCCGGGTGATAGTTGGCGTAGACCCATTCGGACCACATGCTGGACACCCCCAGGGAGCCGGTGACCAGGGGGATTTTGTACCTCTCGTGCTCGGCCAACAGAGCGTCGGAATGAGCGGAGGCGCAATGGGTCAGCACAATCATGCCTTGCTCGCGCAGACGGGTGAAACCATCTTTGGCTTTGGCCGCCACGTACTGGGAATCGTAATTAATGTAACGAATCTTCACTTCGCCCTTGGCGCCTTTGATTCCCCCTTGTCCATTAATGTACTCCACATAATCCTTGGTCCCCGACATGCATAGCAGATGCGTCAAGCTTGTGGGTCCGGTCAAGGCGCAGACTTCGCCGACCACGACCTCAGCGCCGGAGGCGCCGCTCGGACCGGCAAGAAAAAGAGCCAGGACGCCGATCAGCGATAAAAACCACAATTTCTTCCTCATGTAAAACCTCCTCCGTTTTTGTTGTTTTCAAACGCTTACATCCCTCGAGCCAACCCTATTGATTACACGCCGGCGCTCGCCACATCAGTAACCATAGGGCCATAGCCTGTAGTAAAATTTGATCATCTTCCACCGGTGGGCCAGCCCCCTCGGTTCCAGGATCAGAAAGAGTATGGCTACTCCGCCGATGGTCACCAGGAGAAAACCGCTGCCCGCCCCCGTGGGCAGAAACGGCATGCTGCCTTCAAGCATGGGGCCCACTACGGAAATGATCTCCCTCAGGGCCACGATGAAAATAACGCCAAAGATCGTTCCCTCGATACTCCCCAGTCCGCCGACGATGATCATGACCAGGTACCACACCGAATCCATCAGGGTGAAGGATTCCAATTGGACCCACATCATATAATGGGCGAATAAAGCTCCGCCGACTCCGGCATAAAAAGTGCAAATCAAAAAGGCCAGAAGCTTGTATTTGAAAATATTTATCCCCATGGCTTCGGCGGCGATATCGTTGTCTCTTATGGCCATGAAGGCCCGCCCGATGCCGCTTCTGACCAGTCCTTTGGCCAAGAAACACATCAAACAGGCGAAGGCCATGGCCAGATAATAGAATCTCTTGGGAGTATCGAACCAAAAGTCGCCCAACGCCGGCGGGTCGACCGTGAATCCGGCCGAAGCCACCGAAATCTGGTGAAGGGCGATCCAGGTCAGGACGATTTGGGCGGCCAGCGTGGTCAGGGCCAGATATAACCCTTTCAACCGAACCGAAGGAGCGCCGAAAATCAGGCCGGCCAAAGCGGCCGCCAGCCCCGCCGGAATAATGTTCGCCCAAAAAGGCCAGCCCAATTCATAGTTCAACAAGCCTGCGGTAAACGCTCCGACCATCACAAAGGCGGATTGGCCGATGTTGAGTTGGCCGCAGTACCCCGTCAATATGTTCAACCCGAGACAGATGATCACCGCGATAGCCGTGCCAACAAGCAGTCGCAAGTTATAAGCGCTGACCCCGGGGAGCGATGGGATCAGGAATAACAGAATCAGGGCGGCGATTGCCAAAACCAATTGGGTCTTGGTTTTGATGATTCGCATGTCCTTTGTGTAACTGTCCGCGTAAATGCCGCTTGGAGGATAATATGTTCCGCCGCTCATTTTTCTAAACCCTCTCTATTCTCTCCAGCCCGAAGAAGCCGTAGGGCTTGAATAACATGAAGATGACCAGCAGTATGTAAGCGGCCGGCGTGCCGGCGGCGTTGCCCAGGTAACCCGAGAGCACGCTCTCCACCAAGCCGATGATGAGTCCCCCTAAAATGGCCCCGAAAGGCGATTCAAGACCCCCGATGAAGGCGGCCGGGATAGCCGCTATTCCAATATGACTCAGCCCCAGATCAAACCCGATCTTGTCCGCCAGGATGATGCCTCCCATCGCTCCCGCCACCCCGGCTATGCCCCAGGATATGGTCAGAATGGTTTTAACCCGAATCCCCATGCTCTGCATGATTTGGTGCCCTTCGGCCACGCCCCGCATGGCCAGACCTATCTTGGTCCGTTGGAAAAACAGGATCAGGATGGCCATCATGATGAAGGCCAGGCAGAACGATAAAAGGTTGTCGATCGTTATGAGAAAGACGCCCAATTCGATACTGCCTTTGGGGAATATTTCGATTTTACTCAAGGGACTGCTTCCCCACATAATAACGGTGACGCCCTCCAGGACTTGGGAGAGAAAGATGGTCACGGTGATCATCGACAGAAGAGACTGGCCGACCAGTGGCCTCAAAGTCACGCGCTCCACGATCATTCCAAAAACAAACGAAAGACAGACACCGCCGAGCAGGGCGACCGGCAGACTCAGTCCCAACGATCCCTTGAAAGTCCAGAAAATATAGGCTCCGATCAGGACCAGGTAACCTTGAGCGAAATTCAGAACCGCCGAACACTTGTATATCAGGACAAACCCCATGGCCACCAAGCCGTAAATGGACCCATTGACCAATCCCGATATGATTAGTTGCAGAAAAACATCCATGGGCAACCTTCCCTAGCAGAATCTGTTATCGGAAAAAATCTTGACGAATTCGCCTGATTCACCCCAAAAACACGCCGTTTCAGCCGGTTATTTCCCGCCGCCCTTTTCTGTCAAGTCTGGGCTCGGCCGAAACCCATCGTCCATCGAACACGCCTTCGCCCGACGCCCAATTCCCGGAAAAAGCTTACGGTGGTCGATTCTTTTCAAAGCCACCTCTTCCTTCTTTTGTAATGCCTGACCTCCCGGTAGCTTTTTCTTTTGCCCATCGCACTCAGACCCAAGTAAAACTCCTGTATGTCTTCATTTGCGATCAGCGTAGAAGACGGGCCGTCCAGGACGATCCTGCCATTTTCCATCACATAACCGTATTCGGAGATTTCAAGGGCGGCCCTGGCGTTTTGTTCCACCAGAAGGATGCCGGTTTTCTCCTCCTGGTGCAGTCGTTTGATTATCTGGTAAATCTCTTGGACGACCAACGGCGCCAACCCCATGGACGGTTCATCAAGAAGCATGATCCTGGGGTGCCCCATCATGGCTCGCCCGATCAGGAGCATTTGTTGTTCTCCCCCGGAGAGGTACCCGCTGGTCCTGTGCTTGACAAAGACCAATCTCGGGAAATATTCGTACACCTTGGCCAAATCGGCTTTGGTATCCGCTTTTTTTTGAGTATACCCGCCCAGAATCAGATTTTCTTCCGTGGTCAGATGTTCGAGCACCGGCCGACCTTCCATGACCTGGAGAATACCCTTTTTGGCGATCTCCTCCGGTCCGAACCGGTCGATCCTTTCTCCCTGATACTCAATGACCCCGGCGGTCACTTCCCCCAATTCGGTATGAAGGAGTCCCGATATGGCTTTGAGCGTTGTCGTTTTCCCGGCTCCGTTACTCCCCAGGAGGGCCACTATGGAGCCTTCCTCAACCTTGAAAGAAATGCCCCGGAGCACCAGGATGGCGCTGGCATACATTACTTCAACGTTTATCAAATTAAGCACTGTCAACCTCTCCCCCAGCAAAAATCCACCCATTCGTCAATCGGAACTGCATATGCCCGCTTATTCCACAGACCTTATTTTGATATCGGTCTTAATCTGGCCTGTTCTTCCGTCTCTGTATCTAACGTCGGCGACAACAGGCATTTCTGTTTTCCCCTCATAGATCGCCTCGATCAAGTCTCTATAAGTTTCTTGCAAATAGGACCTCCTCAGCTTTCTGGTTCTTGTCAATTCGGCATCGTCCGGATCAAACTCCTTGTGCAGTAATACAAACTTTTTGATCCTGGTCTCCTGGGGCAAGGTTTTGTTGACTTTTTCGATATCCTCCTTGATTAGTTCCGCCACCTCATCCCTTTGAGACAGACCAACGAAGGTCGTGTACGAAATATGTTCTCTTTCCGCCCATTTGGCGATGGAAGCGAAGTCCATGGCGATAATGGCTGATATGTAATTTCTGTTTTTCCCGCCGATGACCATGGCGTCCATGATGTACGGGCTGAATTGGAGCTTGCCCTCGATATAGGCCGGCGCATATTTGAAGCCGTTGCTTAGCTGCTCCAAATTTTTGACTCGATCCTGATAATAGATATGGCTTTTCTTGTCGATGTGGCCGGCGTCCCCCGTATGGAACCAGCCGTTTTTCAGAGCCTCCTCCGTCTTTTCCGGGTCCTTGAAATAGCAGGAAAATATTCCGTCACCGCTGATCATTATTTCCTGGTCCTCTGACAATCTGGCCTTCACCTTGCTCCCGATGCATCCGACGCTGTCAATGTTGATATCATCTTGAGGATGGCAACTGACGAAACCGGCTTCCGTGCTGCCGTAACACTGGATGAGATTGAGGCCGATGGCTTGGTAAAACTTGAAAAAGTCCGGACTGAGGAAGGCGCTGCCCGTGGCCGGATACTTGGTTTTGACCAGCCCCAGCTTGTCCCGGAGCGGCCTATAAACCAAGAGGTCGCCCATCTTATAGAGCATCTTCCAGTAAAAGGGAATATGGCCGCCCGCATGGTGCAAATCCATCACCCGGTATCCAATCTTCAAAAAAAGATCATAAGTGAACTTCTTCAAAAAACCGCCATCGTTGACTTTTATCTGGGTGGTCGAAACCAGACTCTGCCATTGTCGCGGCCCAAGCAGCATGAACCTAGGCGATATTTCCCGGTAGTCATGCATTATGGTTTCCGGCTCCTCGGGCATGTTGATGATCGCCCCTTTCATAAAACTGAGCCCGATAAACCAATGATGAAAAATGGAAGCAGCCGCAAAAGTGGAAAAAACATCCTCCCCCACGTCGACTTCGATGAATTCCTGCATCGTTTGGGCTGACTTTAATATGGACCGGTGAGTTATAACCGCCCCTTTGGGCAGGCTGCCCGTCGTTCCGGAGGTATAGCAAATGATAGCGGTGTCGTTGTCTTTTCTTGCCGTAGCCTTTTTTTCAAAAATCCCAGGGTTGCTCCTGTCATATTCCATGCCGAGTTTTGTCAGTTGGTCGTAACTCATCAAGATCGGATCATCGTATTTTCTCAAGCCCTTTGGGTCCCAATATATGACCTTTTGAACCGTGGGGGTCTGCTCTTGGATCTCCAGAAGTTTATCCACCTGTTCCTGATCCTCGGCAAAGACGAACCTGGCCTCCGAATGGTTGATGATATAAGCGACTTCCTTGGCTATGGAGTCGCTCCACAAGGCCACCACAATCCCGCCGATCGCCTGGGCCCCACACTCCGCCCACAACCCTTCCGGCTCGTCATCGCCTATGACCGCCACCTTGTCTTCCGGCTTAAACCCCAGAGCCAAAAGGCCGAGCCCGGCCAATTTCGCTTCCCTGTAAAGGTCTTTCCAGGTGTAGGTCTGCCAGATCCCGAATTTTTTCCTCCGGATGGCCGGTTGATCTCCCCAAATTTGACTGTTTCTTATCAAATACTTGGCATAGGTATCGATTGCCGTCATCACTATCCTCTTTGGTGGGGACTTTTATTGCTCACCCAAGTAAGCCTTTATGACCCGCTCGTCGGTTTTGATCTCCTGGGGAGTTCCTTCAGCAATCTTGACTCCAAAATCGAAGACCACGATCCGATCGGATATATCCATGACAATATCCATGTCGTGCTCGACAAGAATGACGGTTTTGTTCGCTTCTTCCAGCACATCCAAGACAAAGCGAACCATGTCTTCCTTTTCTTCCACGTTCATTCCGGCTGTCGGTTCATCCAGAAGTATTATTTGGGGCTCCAAAGCCAGCGCTCTCCCCAGTTCCACCCGCTTCCTCAACCCGTAAGGAAGACTGCCCACCTCCTGATGCCTGATGGCCTGGATTTCAAGGAAATCGATGATATTCTCGACGATTTCCCTTTCCCGGATTTCCTTTTTTTGGGCCGGCCCGTAATAAAGGCTGCTGGTGAAAATATTGGGTTTGACAAAGATGTGTCTGGCCGCGAGCAGGTTTTCCAGAACCGTCAACCCGGAGAAAAGTTCAATATTCTGGAAAGTCCGGGCAATGCCCAGTTTGGCGATTTTATAGGGCGGCAGCTTGGTCAGGGTATGCTGTCCGAAATAGACGGCCCCGCGCCAAGGCCGGTAAAAACCGGTGATGGTATTGATCAGAGAAGTCTTGCCGGCCCCGTTGGGTCCGATGATACTGAGAAGTTCGCCCTCTTTAACTTCGAAGCTTATCTCGGAAAGAGCGGTGACACCTCCAAATACCAGACTGATGTCTTCACAGCGTAAAATGGGGGAGTTGCTTCGTGCCGCCATTGATTACCTCTTGTTTGGACTTCGTGTAACCCTGGCCCCCGGTCATCAGGCCTGCTCCGGAAAAAAACTGCCCACGCCAAGAGCAGACCCAGGCGCAACCGGGCCGTCACGCTTCTTGCTTCGGTTGGTTCGAGCGCCTTTTCCAAAACGCGGTCGGATTGTTCACACATAAACCAAAACCACCTGGTCGATCCGGCGTTGAATTGGCTGTCCGGTTTTCATCGCCGGCACTCCATAAATCAACATCGGACTTCGAGGTCCAGACCTCTTTGTGAGGTCCGCTGTCTAGGCATTTTATTATATCCAATAAACATGCCAGCCAGAACACAAGTTAATTATTTTTATTAATTCAGTATTTTATCAAAACAGACCCTGGGAGATTCCCACTATGCACAATATTTAAATTTTAAAACTTTAAATATTGTGCAAAAGGATTGAAAAACCACTCCCCCTTATGGTATTTATAAAATCAGGAGTAGCCGCGGGAAGACGATTCCGGGGAAAAAGCGATCATTCAAGTCCGAATAAAATCATGGCCTTGTTTCGGCCGACCTGGGAAGAAAATCGCCTTTTCCAACTCCGGCGGCCGCGGTAGCTCGGCCCGGACCCGGGCCGGCGGATGACCGGACGGGGAGAAGCGATATTTGGAATTGGAGTCAAGTAGTCTCCCTTACCACGGGGGAGGAATCCCCCAGGCAAAAATTCTGAGAAAGGGCGTGGCGATATGGAATCATTATTAAGAATATCCGATTTCTCTCAAACCGCCAACTCAATTCCCCTCTCCCTCTTGGCGCTTTTTGAAAACCACTTTTCCATCGATTGGGTCGTGGAGCTGACCAAGAAAAAGGTTTCGGAAACCTTGGCCTTTTTGGAAGAAAAGGTCAAAGAGGAAGTGCTGAACAAGGACGGACCGGGAGTCTATTCCTTCAAAGACGAAAAGCAAAAACGATTTTGGCTCGAGCAAATCAGCCCGGCCGAGAAAGAGCAAATCCACCGGCAGATCGTCCTGATTCTCCTGCGTGAACTTCCGGACGATCCCCCAAAAGCGAGGGTCTTGGCCCATCACCTGCTACAGATATCCAACGATGTGGATACGGCCCGCTGGTTGTTGAGGGCCGGGGACGCCCACCTCAAGGTCTTTCGCAACGAGGAGGCCCTTCAGTGTTACCGGAAAATTCTCGACGATTTTTCCGATGGACAAGGTGAGGAGATCGACGCGGTGTTTGTTGAAACCGCCGTCAAATATTCAAAAATTTCCATCGGCACGGACCACACCGAAAAAATCCTTGAGTTTCTGTATGACGCCTTGATGAGGGCCAAACGCCGGGAAAAGCGGACCTGCGAATCCCTCCTGGAAATGCACATTGCGAAAAACAAGTGGCTTCTGTCGGAATATCGCAGCGCCTTCAAACATTTCGAGCACGGGTGGGACCTGGCCAAGACCCTGAACGATTCCAAACTGCTGCGTTCGGCCAAGACTTTCAGCTCGTTTTTCCTGTACTGGCAAGGACGATTCCACGAAGTCGTGGAGAGTTACGAAAAGTCTGTCCCGGACGTGGAGAGGTACCCCAAGGGCAATTACCCCCTGATCGCCTCCTCGCTGGTCGGCTACTGTTACTGCCTGGTGGGCAACGTCACCCAAGGCCTGGGCATGCTCAATTCCATCCACAAATACTGCCTTGACGGAGACAACATGCACGTAGCCGCCCGGGCCAGCTTGAACATCGGCAAGGTCATGCTCGACATCGGCCAACCCGACCGGGCCCTTCAATATATTGAAACCGCGATAGAAGAGGCCACTCGAGGCACCAACGATTTAGTCCTGATCTCGGCCAGGCTGCTCTCCGCCTATGCCCACTACCTCGAGGGGAACCATGACCAGGCCATCGCCTCCCTCAACCAGTTCGTCCATCTCAGTGAACGGGTCAAGATCACCGTCCAGCCCTATCCCTTCCTGCTGGCCCTGCTCTGGCTCATGGAAGAAGGCCGCCTCCCCAAGCCCCCCGGCCTGTCCTTCGACGCCGTCTTGCGCCGGATGATCAGAAGTGAAAATATTTTCATGAAGGGCGTGGCCTATCGGTTCAAGGCCCTGGAGCAAAAAAAAGAAGGCCGGCCCCCGGAAACCATACTCCGTTCCCTCAACACCTCCATAAAATGGCTTGAAGAATCCGGCCACCAGGTCCAACTGGCCTTCTCCCTGATCGAGTTGGTCCGCCAGCACCTCCTGCTGGACAATGCAAAAGCGGCCGAAAAAACAGCCAAGAGGGCTTATGAAATCCTGGCTTCCTTCAACAGCGATCTTTTTCCCCGGGACCTGAGCACCCTGGTCAGAAGGCAGCATCACGACGAAGGGTTTTTCAAGGAAATCCTCCTGCTGGGCAAGGAAATCGTGACGACCCGCAACATCAAGGAATTGGTTCAACAGATTATTTCCACCGTCAACCGGATCACCGGGGCGGAACGCGGCGCCATCTTTCTTTTGGAGGACAACGGAAAAGGCCGGAATTTCCAGCTTCGGGCCTCGAAAAACCTGACCCTGGACCAGATTTCCGATCCCCTCTTCGAACCCTCGATGAAAATGATCAAAGAAGTGGCCCGAACAGGCCGGGGCCGAATCGTGGAAATGAGTCCGGAAACCGCCTTCCCTCCTCCCAACGGCATTATTCGCTCCAAAATCTGCGTCCCCATGATCCTCAAGGACAAGGTCATCGGGGTTTTGTATCACGACAACTGCTTCCTCTCCAGCGCCTTCAAGGAGTCCGATCTCGAACTCCTGACCTATATTGCCAGCCTGGCCGGTTTCGCCCTGGACAACGCCCGGGCCTGGGAGGAAGTCCGAAGATTGAATCAAAAACTTCAGGAAGAGAAACTCTATTACGAAGAGGAGCACCTCGAAAGCCTCCATTTCGACGACATCATCGGGGAAAGCCCTGCCATTAAAAGAGTTTTGAGCCAAGTCAATCAAGTGGCCTCCACCGACGCCACCGTCCTTATCCTGGGGGAGACCGGGGTGGGCAAAGAGCTCGTGGCCAGGGCCATCCACCGGATCAGTCCCCGGAGCAACGGACCCTTCATCCGGGTCAATTGCAGCGCCTTGCCGGAAAGCCTCCTGCCCAGCGAGCTGTTCGGCCATGAAAAAGGGGCCTTTACCGGCGCTTCTTCCACCCGGATCGGACGGTTCGAACTGGCCGATGCCGGCACCCTTTTCCTCGACGAGGTCGGGGACCTTCCCCTGGAGGTCCAGGTCCGCCTGCTCCAGGTCCTCCAACACAAGGAATTCGAGCGGGTCGGAGGAAGCAAGACCATTCACTCCGACTTCCGGCTCCTGACCGCCACCAACCACGATCTCAAGCAACAGATCGAAAAAGGCCGCTTCCGGCCCGACCTCTATTACCGCCTGAACGTCTTCCCCATTTACGTTCCGCCGCTGCGGGAAAGGAAAGAGGACATCCCCCTGCTGGTCTATTATTTCCTTCGCATCTACAACTCGAGAATGAGAAAGTCGGTGGAAATCATCCCCGACGAAGAGATGACCAAGCTGAGGGAATACCACTGGCCGGGCAACGTCCGGGAACTGGAGAACATCATCGAAAGAGGCATCATTCTGACGGCCGGGAAAAGGTTCAAGGTTCCGGAACTGGCGGCCGCTTCACCGCCCTCCGCCGAGCCCGGCATTAAAGACACCCTGAGTGAGAATGAAAAGCATCATATCCTGCGGGCCTTGCACAAGACGGGCTGGAAGGTGCGCGGTCCGGACGGCGCCGCCGAACTCCTCGACATTCATCCGTCCACTCTCACCTTCCGGATGAAAAGACTCGGCATCTCCAGACCCAAGGGCATCCCCAAGAGGCGGATCGGATGAATCGACCAGGCAAGGCCGGGTGGCTGGGTCTCGCGTTCCGGGAACACCACGCTTAATCCTTAGTTAATTATCGTGTCCCCGGAACTCCTCTCCACCTTGGATTCCGGAAAAGACCGCCGGGACCGATCCCCGCGGCCCCTACATCCTCCCGCCCCGTAAAATCGAAATCAGCAGCCAGAAACCCATGATCCCGGCCGCCACGTACCCGGCCAGGCCGATGACCGGAATGTCGTGCCACTTGGGCGGAATTCCGGACAGGACGACCAGCGACGACCCGATGATCAGCGACGCCAGGACAATGGCGAAAGCCAACCGGTTGCCCACCCGGTCCAGGGTGTTCAGAATCGGATCGAGCCCCAAGTGCTCGAATTCAAGCTTGAGCTTGCCCTGCCGGGCCAGCCGGAGGATGGTCCTCAGTTCGCCGGGCAGTTCCTTGACCACGCCGACCAATTCCTTGCCGAAATCCCACAGGTCCCCGGCCAGCCGCCGCGGATGAAAGCGCTCCCGCTGAATACGCTCCACAAAAGGCCTGGCCTTCTCGATCATGTCGAAATCCGGGTCCAACCGCCGGCCCAAACCCTCAATCGAGGTCAGGGCCTTGAGCAACAGCAGCAGGTCCGGGGGAACGCCCAGTTGGTACTTGGCGGCCAGCCGGAAAAGCTGCTGCATCAGCCGCCCCAGCTCCAGTTCCTTAAGGGGCCGGTCAAGGTGCCCCTCGATAAAATCCCTCAGCTCCCGGCCCAGGGCCCGGCGGTCGGGTTCTTCTTCCCAGACGGTCAGCCTGAGCAGGACCTCCACCAGGGCGGTTTCGTTGCGCCGGACTATGGCCATGACCAGGTCCACCAGGTCTTCCCTGGTCGAGCGGTCCAGGCGGCCCACCATGCCCAGGTCCAAAAAACAGACCACGTGGCCCGGCAGGACCACGATGTTGCCCGGATGGGGGTCGGCGTGAAAAAAACCGTGGATCAGAATCTGCTCCATGACCAGGTCCGCGCCCCGCTCGGCCAGTTCCTTCAAATCGAAGCCTTCGGTCCGCAGTCTGGCGATCTGGTCGGCCTTTATGCCTTGAATGTATTCCATGGTCAGGACCCGTCCGGTCGAAGCCTCACGAAAGACCTTGGGCACGTAGACCCGCTGGTCCTTTAAAAAATCGGCCGCGAGCCGTTCCAGGTTCGCGGCCTCGCTCCGGTAGTCCATCTCTCGTTCCATGGTCCGACCGAATTCCTCGACCACTTCGGTCGGCTTATGCACGGCCCAGCCTTCCAGATGACGCTCCATCAAGGTGGCCAGGTGAAACAGTATCTCCAGATCGACTTCCACGATCCGCTTGATCCCCGGCCGCTGAATCTTGACCGCCACCGGCTCCTCGCCCTCGACCAGACGGGCCAGATGGACCTGGCCGATGGAGGCCGCCGCCAGGGGCTCCGGGGCGACCTGGTCCAAAACCTCGGACCAGGCCGGCCCCAGTTCGGCCTCCAGAATCCCTTTGGCCTCCGGCCAACTAAATGGCGGCACTTCGTCCTGGAGCTTGGCCAGCTCCTCCAAAAAATCCGGCGGCAGCAGGTCCGGCCTGGTGCTGAGGATCTGGCCCAGTTTGATGAAGGTCGGCCCCAGTTCCTCCAGGGCCATCCGCAGCCGCTCGGCCCGGGAATAATGCTCGATCTTTTCCTTGCGCTTGAAAAATAAAAGCTGCCGGCCCAGGTCCAGGTAATGTTCCACCTTCAGGCTGATCACCAGGTCCTCGAACCCGAAATTGAACAAGACGCCCAGGATTTCCGAGTACCGGGCGATATGACGATAAGTCCGGCCGACCAGGCCGATCTTGCGAATCATCATGAACGAGCCCCCGCTGGCTTCAAGGCTAAAGACCGCTCCGGCCCCGGGGCCGAAAACCCCGCCCCGGCCGCAACCTCGCTTCCGCCGACCTTTTTACTACCTTACCATGACCGCGGGCGCATTTGTAGGACCAAAAAAAACCGGCCCTATTCAGGGCCGGCGGTCCGATTCGGCCGGGTGGCCCCGACAACTCGTTTTCTTCCGGGTGGCTCAGACAATCCCGGTCCCACGGGATTGTCTGAGCGCCAAAAGCGCAAGACCTCACGATTGAAGGCCAGTTAGCAAAATAGCCGGTCGCACTGGTGCCCCCCAGACCTGTCCGCCTCCGGCGGGCCTGCTGTGGGAAAAGTTCTTATTGCCTCCCCGTTCCACAAACTCCCGGGTGGCTCAGACAATCCCGGCCCCACGGGATTGTCTGAGCGCCAAAGGCGCAAGACCTCACGATT
>Ga0209163_1001175_pt1 | contig 31987 bp, 30 predicted proteins | sample MTBAKSrepl2MetaG_FD_187457 | JGI IMG/M metagenome (GOLD analysis project Ga0209163, IMG submission 187457) | Enrichment culture microbial communities om Arthur Kill intertidal strait, New Jersey, USA, that are MTBE-degrading - MTBE-AKS2 (Arthur... | ecosystem: Environmental > Aquatic > Marine >...
CGGCCGGCCGAAGTCCTGGTCAAAGGCACTGAATATTTCGTCATTCGCTCTCGGGAAACCCTCGAGGACTTGATTCGGGGCGAGGATGTCCCCGCCTTTTTACGCAATGGAGCCGACGGATGATCGGGTTGGAATTTTACAAGATGTGCGGTCACGGCAACGATTTTATCATCGTGGATAATTGGAACAACCAAGTCGGGGCGGCCGATATGCCCGGCCTGGCCAAAGCCGTTTGCCGGCGGCGTTTCGGCGTGGGCGCCGACGGTATGATTTTCATCGAAGAAGGTCCACCGGAGGTGGATTTTTCCTGGCGGTTCTTCAATTCCGACGGCAGCGAAGCCGAGATGTGCGGCAACGGCGGGCGTTGCGCCGCTCGTTTCGCTTACGAAACCGGCATCGCCCCGGCCCAGATGAGCTTTATGACCTTGGCCGGAGTGGTCCAGGCCGAGGTCAAGCCCAGTTCGGTCAAAATCCAGATGACCAAACCGGGTGAACCTGACTTGGAATGCGTCCTGGATGTGGATGGTCGCTCGATGAAGTTGTGCACCATCAACACCGGCGTGCCCCACGCGGTGACCTGGGTGACCGATATTGAAGCCGCTCCGGTTCAGGCCCTGGGTCGGGTCATCCGCTTTCACCCCAAGTTCATGCCGGCCGGAACCAATGTCGACTTTGTTCAAGTCATCGAACGAGACCGGGTGGCCCTCCGCACCTACGAACGGGGAGTCGAGGACGAAACGCTGGCCTGTGGGACCGGGGCCATCGCCGCGGTTCTCCTGTCGGCCCTCAAAGGCGTGGTCGATTCGCCCACCCGGGTGACGACCTGGAGCGGGGAGGAACTGCTGGTTCACTTTGCCCGCACCGACGGGGCTTTTGAGAACATCTATTTGGAGGGTCAGGTCAGGGTGGTTTTTTCAGGTCGCCTGGGACCGGACATACTAACTTAAAGGGAGATTAAGGAGGTCAACATGTTCCACGGCGTAATGGTGGCCATAGTCACACCTTTCTCCGACGGCCGGCTGGACGAAGCGGCTTTCCGCCGCTTGATCAACCACCAAATAGACAACGGCATTTCGGCCATTGTCCCCTGCGGGACGACCGGGGAATCGGCGACCCTGTCCCACGAAGAACACAAGCGGGTGATCAAGCTGGCTATCGAGGAAGTCAAGGGCCGAGTGCCGGTCCTGGCCGGGACCGGGTCCAACAGCACGGCCGAAGCCGTGGCTCTGACCCGTCACGCCAAGGAAGCCGGGGCCGACGGGGCCCTGATGATTTCCCCCTATTACAACAAGCCGACCCAGGAAGGCATCTACCGACATTTCAAGGCCGTGGCCGAAGCGGTCGCGCCTATGCCCATCATTGTCTACAACATCCCCGGCCGAACCTCTTCGAACATGCTGCCGGAAACCACGGCCCGGCTGGCCCGGATAGACAACATCGTCGGGATCAAGGAAGCCACCGGCGACTTGAGCCAGATGGCCCGGACCATCGAGCTGTGCGGCCCGGACTTCGACGTTGTTTCCGGGGACGACGGCCTGATCCTGCCCCTGCTGGCCATCGGCGGCAAAGGAGTTATATCGGTGGCCTGCCACCTGGTGCCCAAGCAGATGGTCGAAATGTACAACAGCTTCACGGCCGGGGACCTGGACCAGGCCCGGAAGATTTTCTTCAGCCTTCTCCCTCTGTTCCGGGCCATGTTCATCGAGACCAATCCGATTCCGGTCAAGACGGCCTTGAGTCTGATGGGCCTGATCAAGCCGGAGTTCCGTTTGCCGCTGTGTCCCATGAGCCCGGAGAACGAAGCCAAGCTGAAAAAAGTCCTGACCGATTACGGACTGGTCAAATAATCAAGGTGAGGTCATGGTCAAAGTAATCGTGGCCGGGGCGGCCGGACGGATGGGCGGCCGGATCATCAAGGCCGTTGTTGATGCCCCTCAATTGGAACTGGCCGGGGCTTTCGAACGGCCGGACCATCCCGGATTGGGGCGGGACGTGGGGCCGGCCGCCGGCTTGGGCGAAATCGGACTGCCCCTGGCCGGTTCCATCGAGGAAGTCTTGGAAGCCGGCGATGTGGTCATAGACTTTACCCAGCCCGGTCCTTCCTTGGAAAATATGACCAAGGCCGCCGCGGCCGGCCGGGCCATGGTCGTGGGCACCACCGGTTTTTCGGCCGCCGACCTGGAGCGGATTCGTGAATTGGCCGGCCGGGTGCCTCTGGTCCTGGCCCCCAACATGAGTGTGGGCGTGAACCTGCTTTTCAAGATCGTAGGGGACGTGGCCAGGATTTTGGGGAAAGGCTACGACCTGGAAATAATCGAGGCCCATCACCGGATGAAGAAAGACGCCCCCAGCGGGACGGCGGTGCGTCTGGCCGAGGTTCTGGCCGAGGCCACCGGCCGTAAAATGGCCGAAAGCGGGGTCTACGGCCGCCAGGGGCTGGTCGGAGAACGCCGCGAGGACGAAATCGCGGTCCTGGCCGTCCGGGCCGGGGACATCGTCGGCGAGCACACCGTGCTCTTCGGCGGCCTGGGCGAGCGGATCGAGATCACTCACCGGGCTCACTCCCGAGACACCTTCGCCCAAGGGGCCGTCCGGGCCGCGGCCTGGATAGTCAAGCAGCCCCCTGGCCTTTACGACATGCAAGACGTCCTCGGATTGAGGTGAAGTCGGATGCGTTTAGTGCGTTTTACCATCGAAGGCCGGGCCAAGGTGTTGACCGGTCTGGTCGAAAACCAGGAAATCCACGAGCTGACCGGGGACGTTTTCGGTCCCTATGAAAAAACCGGACGTGTTTTCGCCGCCGACCGGATAGTCCTCCAGCCGCCCTGCACCCCCGGCAAAATCGTGGCCCTGGGGCTCAACTATCGGGACCACGCCAGGGAACTCGGCCTGGACCTGCCCGAATCCCCCCTGCTGTTCCTCAAGGCCCCTTCCACGGTGATCGGACCCGGCCAGGCCATCATCTATCCAAGGATGAGCGGGCAGGTCGACTATGAGGCCGAATTGGCCGTGGTCATGGGCCGACAAGCCAGGAAAGTTTCCCGCCCGGAGGCCTTCGACTACGTTCTCGGGTACACCTGTCTCAACGACGTCACCGCCAGGGACTTGCAGAAAAAGGACGGCCAGTGGACCAGGGCCAAGAACTTCGACACTTTCTGCCCTATCGGCCCGGCCATCGAGACCGATTTGGACACCTCCGGTCTGGCCGTCGAGGCTTACCTGAACGGGGAACAAAAACAGTTCAGTTTTACCAGTAATCTGGTGTTCGACGTTCCGACCCTGATTGAATTCATTTCGGCCGTCATGACCCTCGAACCCGGCGACGTCATCGCCACCGGCACGCCCGCCGGGGTGGGCCCTCTCCAGCCGGGCGACCAGATCGAAATCAGGGTGGAAAAAATCGGGTCCTTGAAAAACTTCGTGGCGGCGGAATAAGGCGGACGGGATTGGGGTTATCCTCCTTTTCCCGTCCGGAGTGGACATTTGCGGATAAACAGGCAGAGAAGGAAATGACGTTCAAAGTGGAAGCGGCTGATCGACTGAGGCAACTCCCGCCCTACCTGTTCAAAGAGCTGGATCGGATGAGGGACGAGGTCCGGGCCAAAGGCGTGGACATCATCGACCTGGGCGTGGGCGATCCGGACCGCCCGACCCCGCCCCATATCGTGGCCCGTCTGGCCGAGGCGGCCCAAGACCCGGCCAATCATCAATATCCGTCCTATACAGGCATGAACGATTTTCGGCGGGCCGTGGCCGACTGGTATCAGGGGCGCTTCGGGGTCAGCCTGGACCCCTTGGCTCAAGTGGTCACCCTGATCGGGTCCAAGGAAGGCCTGGCCCATATACCTCTGGCCTTTATCAATCCGGGCGACGTGGTCCTGGTCCCGGAGCCGGCTTATCCGGTTTACAACATCGGGACCCTGTTCGCCGGCGGCCGGTCTTACTTCATGCCGCTTTTGGAGAAAAACGGGTTTTTACCTGACCTGGAGGCCGTGCCCCCGGACGTGGCCGAACAGGCCAAGATGATGTTCATCAACTACCCCAACAATCCGACCGGGGCCACGGCCGAGTTGGACTTTTATGAAAGAGCGGCGGCTTTCGCCCGGAAGCACCGGATCATGGTCCTCAGCGACGCGGCCTATTCCGAAATGACCTTCGACGGTTACCAGGCGCCTAGTTTTCTCCAGACGCCGGGGGCCTTGGAGGTGGGCCTCGAATTTCACTCCCTTTCCAAGACTTACAACATGACCGGCTGGCGGATCGGCTGGGCCGCGGGCCGGGCCGAAATCGTCGAAGGGCTGGGGCGAATCAAAAGCAATATCGACTCCGGGGCCTTTCAGGCCGTCCAGTGGGCCGGAATCGAGGCCTTGCACGGCGACCAGGCCTGCGTGGCCGAAATGCAGGCTTTGTATGCCGAGCGCCGGGACGTGCTGGTCAAGGGTCTGCGTGAAGCCGGATTGGGACTTAGTGTGCCCCAGGCCACTTTTTACCTGTGGGCGCGGGTCCCCGAAGGATACACCTCGGCCCGCTTTGTGGCCGAACTGCTGGGCAAAGCCGGCATTGTCTGCACGCCGGGCAACGGTTTCGGTCCTTCGGGGGAAGGCTACGTCAGGTTCGCTTTGACCAAAGAGGTCGACCGGCTTGGGGAAGCGGCCGACCGCATCAAGGGCCTCCAGTTCTAATTTCCATGGAAGAGGCGGGTGTCGGTCTGGGTTCCAACTTGGGCGACAAGACCGGCTGGATAAAGGCGGCCTTGGCGGGACTGGATCGGCTGCCCTCAAGCCGTCTTAAGATGGCGTCCGGTCTTTATCGGACCCAGCCGGTGGGGTACCTTGACCAGGACTGGTTCATCAACGCCGCGGCGGTGGTCGAAACATCCTTGTCTCCCGGCGACCTGTTGGCGGGACTGCTTGAGATTGAATCGAGTCTGGGGCGGATCAGAACCGAGAAGTGGGGTCCGCGCTTGATCGATCTGGATTTACTTTATTACGGCCGGAAAATCATTTCTGAAAACGGTCTGGTTTTGCCCCACCCGCATTTGGACCGGCGGCGTTTTGTTTTAGCGCCCTTGGCCGAAGTGGCTGCCCAGTGGGTCCATCCGATCCTCGGTCTCACCCCCGGCCAAATGCTGGCCCTATTGCCTGAGGAGGGGCAAGAGGTGATTCGCCTGTGAACTTTTTGCGCTGGCTGATCATCGGCCTTCTTTTTTTTCTTATTTTCCGGCTGCTCAAAAACTGGGGCCGATCCGCCCTATCGAGACCGGAGTCTGGTCCCGGGCCGAAACCTTATCAGCCGCCTGAGGATCAGGCCGAGGACTTGGTTCAGGACCCCCAATGCGGCGTTTACTTTCCCCGCTCGGAGGGGCTTGCCTCGGCCGTCGGCGGCCGGGTAATATATTTCTGTTCGAAAGACTGCCGCGATAAATATCTTGAGGCCCGTGGAGAAAAGGGTTAGGAGGATGAGATGAAATTTTTTATCGACACGGCCAATCTGGATGAGATCAAGGAAGCCGCCGATCTCGGCCTTCTGGACGGGGTGACGACCAACCCCAGTTTGATGGCCAAGGAAAAGGCGGACATGAAGACGAGGATCAAGGAGATTTGCGAAATAGTCGAGGGACCGGTCAACGCCGAAGTGCTCAGTCTCAAGACCTCGGGCATGATTGAAGAAGCCAAGCGCTGGGCGAAAACGGCCCCCAATATAGTGGTCAAGATTCCCATGACCACCGAAGGGATCAAGGCGGTCAAGGCCTTGACCCCGCTGGGGATCAAGACCAACGTCACCCTGGTCTTTTCGCCCCTCCAGGCCCTTTTGGCGGCCAAGGCCGGGGCGGCTTACGTCAGCCCCTTTGTCGGCCGTTTGGACGACATTGCCGACGTGGGCATGGAACTGGTCGAGCAAATCCTAACTATCTATGGTAATTATGGATTTGAAACCGAAATAATCGTGGCCAGCATCCGCAACCCGGTTCACGTCCTGGAAGCGGCCCTGATGGGGGCGGACGTGGCCACCATGCCTTTCAAGGTCATCCAACAACTGGCCCATCACCCTCTGACCGACATCGGCCTGAAGAAGTTTTTGGATGATTACCAAAAAGTGTCGGGCAAGAAAAAATAGGGTTCCGTGGGTTATTCTGATCGGCTGGCTCTTGAGCATAATTCCAGCCGGCGTCGAGGGGACCCAGGTCTATTTTTACCGCGATCAGAGAGGAGTCTGGCACTTCACCGATGCTCCGACCGATACCCGCTTCAGACCCTTTCACGTCCAAGGCTGGGTCAGCGTCGGTGTCGGCTCGAACCGGATCAATCCGGTTTTGCTCCAGCCTTACATCAAAGCCGCGGCCCGGACCTTCAACCTGGACCCGGCCTTGATCAAGGCGGTCATCAAGGCCGAATCGGCCTTCGACCCCCGGGCCGTCTCCTGGGCCGGAGCCCAAGGCCTGATGCAGCTCATGCCCGACACCGCCGTGCTGATGGAGGTGGGCAACATCTTCAATCCCAGGGATAACATCTTCGGCGGCAGCCGGTATCTGCGGCTGATGCTGGACCGTTTCAACGGCGACCTGAAGCTGGCTCTGGCCGCCTATAATATCGGGCCGGAAAGGATCGCCCGTGAACAGAAGATTCCCGATGTCCGGGAAACCAGGCTTTACGTGGACCGGGTCATGCAATATTACCACGATTTCAAGAAAAAATGACTAAAAGCGTCTCGAAACTCTTCAATCTGCCCAACTGGCTTTCCTTAAGCCGGATCGCGGCCGTGCCGGCCCTGGTCCTTTTACTGGCCCTCGGCGGCGGAACCCCGGTTATCTCCATAATCTCGGCCGGGCTCTTTCTCTTGGCCTCCCTGACCGATCTGGTCGACGGGTATTTGGCCCGGCGCTTCCACCTGGTGACCAACCTGGGCCGGTTTCTCGACCCGCTGGCCGACAAACTCCTCAACTCCGCCGCTTTGATCATGCTCATCCCCTTGGGTCGGGCCCCGGCCTGGCTGGTCTTCCTCATCATCGGCCGCGAGATCGCCGTAACCGGTCTGCGGAGCATCGCCGCGGCGGAAGGGATCGTCATCGGGGCCAGCGATTTGGGCAAACGCAAGACCTTGACCCAAAACATCGCCATTTTTCTCCTGCTCTGGCATTTTCCCTTCCTGGGCTTGAACTTCCACCTGATCGGCACCGTCCTGCTGTGGGTGGCCCTGATCTTCACCTACTGGTCGGGCGGGGCCTACTTCACCCGGTTTTACCGGGTGTTCAAGGCCGAGTCGGAGAGAAAAAGCCTTGACAATAATGATTCAAGGAATCATAATAAAAATTTGGATTGAGCGGGAATAACTCAGCGGTAGAGTGCAACCTTGCCAAGGTTGAAGTCGCGGGTTCAAATCCCGTTTCCCGCTCCATAAACCAAACAAAAATGGCGGTGGGATTCCACCGCTTTTTTATTTCGCCCAACAAAGATGTTCTCCATCGCGGACCAAGTGAGTCATGACCGACCGTAAAAATGGGGGGGCCGGCCCCGGAAGGGAACCAAAGCCAGATGACTTATCCGAGATAATCGACTTTATGGTCGAGCAGGCCGCCGCCTGGGTGGAAAGACAGCGAAATCGCTATCGGCCGACCGGCCGGGGGCTGTCGGCAGTGGAAAAGGGAAACTTGCAGGGCTTTTTTCCAGAGGAGGTTCTGGAAGAAGCCCGAATCGCCACGGCGCCCCGGATTGAAAACCCGGACTTTTATTCCCAATTGGAGGCGGCCGGTTTCAAGCCGCTCCTTGAGCTGACCGGCGCGGCCGGAATCGCTTACATCGACACCGTGGTTATCGCCCAAGGTTTTTTCCTCCGGCCGGGGGCTTTTGCTGCCTCTCCTTTTCCATGAGCTGGTCCATGTGGTCCAGCACCGGGTTTTCGGACTGAAAAAATTCATGCGCCTTTATATCCAAAGCTGGGCCGACGGCGGTTTCAGCTATTACGCCATCTCCTTGGAAAGACAGGCCTTCGACCTCCAGGCCCGGTACCAGGCCGACCCGGCCCGCCCCTTTTCGGTCCGGGACGAAGTCGACCGCTTAAGGCCGTAATAACCAATTCCGTTTTTTATTAAGGCTATAACCGCCGATAAAAAAATTGTCCTCCGAGATGGACGGCCGCGGAGTTGATCGCGACCACAAGCCCTGTCCGAGGGACGAGTTTAACCGGACGGCCGGGCCGACCCTGGTTTGACTGAATCGGCCCGGTTAAGTCCGCATGAAAAAATTCGGCGCCTTCAGATTATTTTTTCTGCCAATACGGTTCCCGCAGGAATCTTTTCAGGACCTTGCCCAGGGCGTTCCGGGGAAAATCTTCGGTCCGGAACTCCACGCCGGAGAGCCGCTGGTACTTGGCCAGCTTGAGGTTGACCCACTCCTTGATCTCTTCCGCGGTCGCGTTGCTCCCTTCATTGAGAATGACCAGGCCCAGGGGCGTTTCACCCCATTTCTCGTGGGGGACGCCGATGACGGCGGCATCCTTGACCGCCGGGTGCCTGGCCAGGACCTCCTCGATGTCGCTGGCGAAGATGTTGATCCCTCCTGAAACGATCATGTCCTTCTTGCGGTCAAGGATGTAGAGGAATCCCTCCTCGTCCAGCTTGCCCATGTCGCCGGTCTTGAGATAGGTTCGGCCTTTCTCGTCCAGCCAAATGGCCTCCCGGGTCTTATCGGGGAGCTTATAATAGGAGGGCATCAGGATCGGACTGTGGCCCACAATCTCGCCGATCGTACCCCTGGGAACCTCCCGGTCGTTATCGTCGATGATACGGATATCATTGCCCGCCATGGGCAGGCCGACCGAATCCATCTTTCTGACCATATCCTCGGGTTTAATGGTGGTGGCGATACCTTCGGTCAGACCCCACAGCTCAACCAGGTCGCCGGGAAACTTCTTCATCACCGCTTGTTTGGTATCGAGGCGCATGGCCGAGCCCCCGGTGACCCAGCAGCGCATGGAGCCGAGGTCGTAGCGGTCGAAGTCCGGATGGTCCAAAAGGACGGCGAATTGAGTCGGGGCCATAAAGGTGTGAGTGCATTTCTCCTTGTCCACCAGTTCCAGGAATTCCTTGGGGTCGAACTTGGGCATGATGACCAGCGTGCCGGCGGAGAAAAGGGTGGTGAGAAAGACCAGCCAGGTGCCGTTGGCGTAAAGGGCGGTCGAGGCGATGCCTTTGGCGGTCGAGTCGATCTTGAAATCGGTGCCGGCCAACGCGGCGAACTGGTACCGGTTTAAGTGGGTGTGAAGGATGCCCTTGGGCACCCCGGTGGTCCCGGAAGTATACATGATATTGAACAGGTCGTCGTAATCAAGGCTTATCTCCGGCTCCGCGTCCGATCCGGCCGCCAGCAGCTCACGGTAAGGACGCCAGCCCTTGACCTCCCCGCCGAAGGTGAAAAATCCTTGAGGCGAAACCTTGGTCAGGTTGGGGCGATATGGCTCGATGAGCGCGCCAAGTGAAGCCAGGACGAAGATGAATTTGGAATCGGAATCGTCAATCATCCGGGCCAAAGACTCACCGGTGACCATGGCCGAGAGCGGAACAATGACCCCGCCGGCCCTGACCACCCCAAAAATGATTTCGGGCATCTCGAGGCTATTGCTGGAGAGCAGGCTGACCTTGTCTCCTTTCTTCAAGCCCTGGTCGATCAGTCCGGTGGCGACTTGGTTGATTCTCTGGTTGAATTCACCCCAGGTCAAACGCTGATCGCCGCAAATCAAGGCGGTCTTACCGGACCTCCATTTGCCGTGCCCGGCCAGGACCTCGGGCAGGATGGTGTCCCTCACCAGAAACCTTTCCATAAAACCTCCTTAAATATAAAAAGATTTTCATTGCAGGTCAGCGATAGACGGTGATCGGCAGCCAAATCACCAGACTTGGGAATAAAAAGACGATGAGCAGAGCGACAAGCTGAATCATGACGAAGGGCAGCACACCGCGATAAAGATGGCCCAAGGTCACCTCCGGCGGACAGATGCCTTGAAGGTAGAAAAGGGCCGGCCCCACCGGCGGCGTCAAAAATGAGGTCTGGAGGTTCATGGCGATGAGCATGGCGAACCAGACCAGGACCGGTTTTTCGATAACGCCATAACCTTCAAGTTGGATGTCCAGGCCGGCCACAATCGGTCCGACCAGGGGGAGAATGATCAAGGTTATTTCGATCCAGTCCAGGAAAAAGCCCAAAATGAAGACGCAGACCAGAATAATAAATACGACGCCATGAGGACCAAAAGGCAGTCCGCTGAGCACGCGCTGGATGACATCGTCGCCCCCCAGTCCGCGCATGACCAAGGAAAAAGAGGTGGCTCCGACGATGATGGCAAAAATGAAAGCCACGGTCTGAAAGGTCCCGAGTAAGACCTCTTTGAGGACTCGGAAATTTAAGCGGCGATTGATAAGGGTAAGTATGGTGGCGGCCAGGGCGCCCACCCCGCTGGCTTCGGTCACCGTGGCTACGCCGGCGAAGATTGAACCCAGGACGGCCAGAATCAAAACCGCGGCCGGAAGAATATCCTTGAGCGTAGTCAGAATGGTCTTGAAGGATACGGGTTCGACTACCCGAGGGAGAGGCGCCGACTTCGGCCTGAAGTAGGCGAATAGGAAGATGAAGACGATGTATAGAACGGCCAGAAGCAAGCCGGGAAAAACCGCGCCCATAAAAAGGTCGCCTACGGACAAACCTAATTGATCTCCCATGATGACCAGCATAATACTGGGCGGGATAAGTATGCCCAGGCTGCCGGCCGCGGCGACTGTTCCGCCCGCCAGTTCTTTGGAGTAACCCTGCTGAAGCATGCTCGGCAGGCTAAGGGAGCCCAGTAAAACAACCGAAGCCCCGATAATCCCGGTTGAGGCCGACAGAAGCACGCCGATGAAGGTGGCGGTAACGGCCAGCCCTCCGCGCACATTGCCAAAAAGGTTTTGGGAGGAGCGCATCAGCTTTTCGGCCATGCCCGAACGATCGAGCATCAGACCCATAAAAATGAACATGGGCACGGCCACGAGTATCCAGCTGGTCATGGTTCCATAAATGCGCTTAACCGCTAAACCAAGAAAATTATAGCCCATGCCCGTTCCGGCATTCAGGTAAACATCAGCCAAGAATCCCACGCCGGCAAAGACCACGGCCGAGCCCCATAGGCAAAAGGCTATGGGAAAGCCGAGGATTAGCAGTCCCATGAAGGTAATAAACATGCCCAGAACTAGAACGTCAGCAATTTCCATGGGCTTTGCCCCCAAAAATAACGCCGAAGGCCCGGATGACCCGCGCCACGCCGGCCATGGCCAGAAGGATGCAACTGAAAGGGATGGCCGCCTTTATGGCCCAACGATACGGTAAACCTAAAGGAGCTTCCGAGCGTTCACCAAATTGCCAGGCCATATAGACAAAATCCAGGCTTTGACAGAAAATCACCGCCACAAAAGGCAGGGTGAGAACAATTATGCCGACGACATCCACCCATTCCCGTGTTTTGGGTTTATATCGGCGAAATAATAGGTCCATTCGTACATTAGCGTCTCTGGTCAGGACGTAGGAAATCCCGATGAGAAAAGCAACGGAATAGAGGTGCCACTGAAGCTCCTCCAGGACGACATAGCCCCGACCTAAAACATATCGGCACAGCACCTGGATGACGATGGTCAGGACGAGCAACAGATTCAAGTAGCTGGCCGCATAACCGGCGCCCAGGATAATCCTTTCCAGGACGCCGGCCAGGCCTTGGCGGCTGGACTCCGAATTCACCGCTGGCCCCGAGTTCACTTGCACCGGGAGGGCAGGGCCGAATAGCTCCGGCATCCCCAGATGTCATACTCGGCCATATAGGCCTGGAGATCATCCCAAACCTTTTTGAAAAATTCGTCCTTGGCCGCCTCTTCCTGGACGACCTCCAGCCAGGCCGCGTTCAGGGCCTGGAGGACCGGCTCGGGATAGAGCAGGTTCTTGACGCCGTGCTTTTCCGCGTTTTCCTTCAAGATACCGCCGGCCAGCCCCTCGGTCATGGCGATACACCTGAAATTAAAGGCCTCCACGGCCATATTGATCACGGCCTGCTGGCCCTTGGTCATGCCTTCCCAGGTCTTTTTATTGATGACCATTTCCATGGCCGTACAGGTTTGGTGCCATCCAGGGTAGTAGTTGTACTGAGCCACTTTCCACAGTCCCAGCGGAGTGTCCCCTATGGGATTGACGAACTCCGTTCCGTCGATCGCCCCCCTCTCCAGGGCCTGGAAGATCTCCCCGCCGGGAATAGTGCTGACCGAAGCCCCCAGCTTGGCCAAAACCTTCCCGCCCAGTCCGGGCCAGCGCAGCCGCAGACCCTTGAAGTCTTCGACGCTTTTGATCTCTTTTCTAAACCAGCCCCCGCTTTCCGTAGGCAGGAACATCATGGGCCAGACCTTGACGTTGAATCCGCCTCGATCATACATCTCCTGCATCAACTTTTGCCCGTTTCCGTAATAATACCAGCCCATGAATTCGGTCACGTTCGGTCCGAAAGGAATGGTGGTAAACAGGGCCGCGGCCGGGAATTTGCCCGAAAGGTAAACCGTTCCGCTCCATCCGGCGTTGATCTGCCCCTTGGAAACCGCCTCCTGGATTTCAAAAGCCGGCACGATCTGACCGGGTTGATAGATTTTCACTTCAATGCTGCCTTCACTGGCTGATCCAACCTGCTCGGCGAACTTGGGCAGGAGGTCCATCAACGGCATATTGGTGGGAATAGCCACGGCCATCTTCAGGACAACCTTCCGAGGTTTCTCCTTCTCTGCGGCGGCGGCCCCGACGGCCATGACCAAGACCAGGAAAAAAATGACCAGTCCAAACAAGAGTTTCTTTCTCATCTTACGCCTCCTAAAATAATTATGGGTTGATTTGATTTCCAGGATCCGTAAGCGAAACGGGTCTTGGCGAGAGTTAAAATGCCGCCGCCCGAAGCTGGTTTTGGACCGAAAGGCATAGGTCTGATCGGACTAAAAGTTATTAATAATCACCAGTTCCGGGCTTCACAGGCGATGGGTGACAATAACGGGCTGAAGTTCGGTCTCCTCTTCTAAATCAAACCGGTCTGCTTGTATTTTGACCATGCTTTCCTCGTCTACTGCTTGGGCGAAAAAAGCACGACTAAGAGTTTTACTTCTTTTCGGCCCGGAGGGACGCCGTGATGAGGAATGCTCGAGTCGAAATAAAGGCAATCGCCCTCGCGGAGAATGATTTCGCGTTCGCCCACGAAAAACTTGAAACTGCCCTTGAGGACAAAAATCATTTCTTCCCCTTCGTGGCTGAAATTTTCCGATTCCTTCAGCCCCGGGGGAATATTCAAAATATAAGGGTCCATGCGTCGGCCGGCAAAAGAATAAGCCAGCGTTTCATAGTAGTAACCAAACTCGGACCCGGGCCGGGCCATTTCCCGTCTCTCGTCTTTCCTGACCAGGCTGATGGGATTCCTGGTCTCGGCTTCGCCGAAAAGGTCGGAAATACTGACTTCCAGAACCCGAGCCAAGCGAATAAGGGTCGAGACCGGCGGCGATTTGTCCGCGTTTTCGACCTTGGAGAGATAACCTTGAGTGAATCCCGAACTTTCGGCCAACTGCCTGAGGGTCAGCCCCCGCAGTTTGCGGATTTTCCTGATCCTTTTCCCGATTTTTGCTTCCTGGCTCATGTGGCACCGCCCCGAAACCGTTGAGCCCAAGCCGTTATGTTGATAATTCTTTCTATGAATATTTTTATCACAGACAGGAAACTAGGTCAAGGAAAAAATATCCATTTCCCACATAATCCTTGCAAAGTTGCTTCGTTTGGGATAAGGAAAAAAATATATTTCACTTTCAGGATAAACGGCGGAGGGATATTTATCGGGGGCGTCCGGTCAAGACCCGGTTGACTCTCCGAATTTTATTGAACCCGGCCAACCCCGAAAAGCAGAGTCCGGCCTTTTCCAATAAAAAGGCAAGTGTGTCAGGAAATCACTCCGAACCTGAAAGTAAGCGATCTTTCGAGGCCAAGATCGAGGGCTCCCAAGAATATAACAAGATAAAAACCCAATAAACCAAGCGGATTTGAACCAGAGACCGTCTTTCTAACCTATAGATATTTTTTAACAAGTCAAAATAAGTTTATGATCAGGCCCGGGAACTGACAAGAATGCATCGGGGAGGTGGCTGAATGAAGAAGGTTTACGCCCAAGCCCAGGTGGACGAGGCCAAGTGCATCGGCGACAAAATCTGCGAAAACGTATGCCCGACCGGAGCGATCAAGGTGGTGGACAAGAAGGCCCGGGTGGATGAGACCAAATGCGCCGCCTGTCTGAAATGTTTCGATGCCTGCGACCAAGGCGCGGTGACCATGGTCAGGCGGACAGAACCCCTGATGCTGGCCACCGACCCCGACGAGGCGAACCAAGCAGAAATTCAAGAATTATGCCGGCGGGCCCGGTTTGACCCGGAAGAACCGGTCTGTCTCTGCACCATGACCCTGGCCAAGGAAGCGGCGGCGGCGGTTTTGAACGGGGCCAAAACTCCGGAAGAAGTGGTTTTAGGGACCGGAATGCGCACTTCCTGCGGGATGTGGTGCATGGCCCCGATCCTTAGATTGCTGAGAGCCAACGGCTTGGAACTGAGCCCTCCAAAAGGCTATCGATGGTATCCGGCCGAGCCCGCCTTATGGGACCTCCCGGCCGAGTTGGACGGCAAATACCCGGAATACCATTTTGAAGAAGACCGGCAGTTGTTTCTGGAAGGCAAATTACCCAATATGATCAACCTTTTGAAAAAATAAGGGAGGTGTGTATGTTCAAGGCGGCCGCTACCCCCCCTAAAATCGTCAGTTCCGTTTTAGGCCCCGAGTTGCCTCTTCAACGCACCGCTGACGCGCCCGGAATCGTGGCCCTGGAAGTCAAGGACCTCTTCCCGGAAATCCCCGAAAAAATTTATCTGCCGGGCGACGATCTTACCGCCGTCAGGAAAGCCGCGGAAAAGGCCCTGGCCGGCGTGGATATGAGCATGATCAAGCCCGAGGACAAAGTCAATCTCCTGTGCTCGGAACACGGCTTCAGCATTCTGGAGGGCCAACCTTACGCCGAAATGCTCAAAACCATCAAGGATGTGGTCGAGGACAGGACCGGCTGCCGCAACCTCAGGTTGAGATTCTGCGTCGGGGGCGGGATGATCGAGGCCCGGGAAATGATCCCTCATTATAAATTGGATGAGTATTTTGAAGGACGGGTCAAGGCCACCAGCCCCTTGGATCGGGGCGTGGCCATCGAAACGGAAATCGGGACTCTCTATGGCCTGGCCCGAGTGTTCGACGGCGACTGGATCATTCACGCCCATTACGACGACCCGAGGGAGGTCTATTTTCATCGCTTGATCTACCGCACCCTCAAAGCCTTCACCATGAGTTACGCCCGGTTTGAAACCCGAAGCGTTTATCACATGAACTTCGGCCCCCGGAGCAGCAATATCGTTCCCCGAGCCATATTCGATTCCCCGTTTGTCCAGGAGAAATTCGCCTTTGTCGCCAGCCTGGTCACCTCGCCGGCCGGGATCACCGGCGTGGACGCCGACAACGACCTTTATGACCTCGACCGCCGCCTGACGGCGAACCTTTTGAGGTCTTTCGGCAAGCTCATGCGCCTGTTCGCCGAGATAGACGAATGCATCGCCGTGCTCGAGGCCGGACGCTGGCCGTGGTACCATCATGCCGGCGGACTGACTTCCGGCAACCTGTTTAAGGGCCATATCGACTACCTTGACCTCGACGTCGGACCGGCCCGGAAAAAGGGCGGCGTATTATACAACCAGGCCGTCAAGGCCCTGGTTATCAACTATTCCTGGCGGGAGTTCTTCCAAGGCCTGGCCTTCTGGTACCCGCTGATAATCACCAATCCCAAACTGGCCCAAGGCTTGCCTTACCGTTTGGTCAGCCGGGCGACCGTGGCCGACAATGTGCCTGAAGCCTTGGATCAGGCCCGCCGGATCGCCGGCACGGACAAGATCATCGTCTTTGACGGCAGCTACGGCTGGATCAACCTCAGCCCCTCTTTAGGTGAATTTTTTCTGGCCAGGGCCCCGGAAGTCGGCCGCCGGGTCGAACAAGAACTGCTGCCCAAATGGCTCCGTCAAAGAGGCATCGATCCGGATATGGTTTGAAACCGGTCTTGGTCCGGTCGACCGGCCTAAGCGACATCGGGAACGACTTATCCCCGGTCGGGTTCTTATCGACGGCCTCAAGTCAAACTTGAACCCGCCTGAGCCGGCCGAAGCCGTCGCCTCAATTTTGCGCCGGGGATTTCGCCGGGAGATGAAACACGGTCACCGAGGAGGACTAATGAATATCCGCATCCAGACGGAATTGTGCGAGATGCTTGGGATTAAATATCCCATCGTTCTGGCGGGCATGATGGCCGTATCCGGTCCGACCCTGACGGCCGCGGTTTCCAACGCCGGCGGATTGGGAATCATCGGGGCCACTTCCCTGAAGCCGGAGACCATTGGGCGTTGGATAAGAAAAACGCGGACCCTGACCGACAAGCCGTTCGGCGTGGATATCGTCTATCCGGCCATAGACCCCAGGACGCCCCCCTCGGTCACCACCGATGATCTGCGCAAGACCCTGCCGCCGGACTACGTCGAGCTGGTGGAGGACCTCAGGCGGGAGCTGGGGGCGCCCGAGGTGAAAAACATGGAAGCCTGGCTGCCCATCCCGGCCGTATTCGAGAAGCAGTTGCAAGCCGTGATCGAGGAGGAGACGCCCGTGTTGGCCCTGGGGCTCGGGGCTCCCGCAGGCATGTTGGACGAACCTCGCCGAAGGGGCATGAAGGTCATCGGTTTGGCCGGCAATGTGAGGCAGGCCAGGTATCAGGTCAAATCGGGCGCGGACATTGTCGTGGCCCAGGGATATGAATCTGGAGGACACACGAGCCGGGTCGGCACCATGGCCCTGGTGCCTCAAATAGTGGACGCCTTGCGTCCCACCCCCGTCCTGGCCGGCGGCGGCATCGGGGACGGCCGGGGTTTTGTCGCCGGGCTGGCCTTGGGGGCGGTGGGCGCCTGGCTGGGGACCGCCTTCATCTTCGCCGAAGAGGCTTTTATCGACTTCTTGGACTTGGATCAGGACGAGCAGGGACTCTTCCCGCTTGACGAATGGACCGCGGCCAAATGGGTGGAAGCGGCCCTCAAGGCCGGAGAGGATGAGACCAAGGTCCACGGCTTGATCAGCGGTAAAACCACGCGTCTCTTAAAAAACAGGCTGCTGGAAATGTGGGAAAAGAAGGGGCGGTCGACCTTGCCTTTTCCTTTACAAAATGTCCTGATCATAAATTTACTCGAAAGTATCAGAGAGGCCCGCCTGGAAAACTCGGTTCCCTTTTCCATGGGCCAGATCGCCGGGATGTTCAAGAGTCAACGGACGGCCAAGGAGATCGTCGACGACGTAATTTCCGGGGCGGCTGAAATTTTGGGTGTGCCGCCGCCCTGATTACTTTCGCCATGAATATGCAACAAACCCCTTTATAGTATCAAAACCGCGACTCACCATTAATTTTACCTCCGCCCCGACCGCGAGGGACGGCGAAATCTTTTATTGCGTAATGAAGAGCACTCGAACCCCATACAGAGAAAAGACCGGATGGCGACCATCGGGGTCCCGATATCCAGCGTCCATTTCCACCTCAAAACACCCTGTAATCCACAAGCTGCCAAACTCACCCGGCATCGACAGACTCATGACTCACCCCGTGGACTTCTTATCTGCTGATCGGTCATGTTTTCGGCCCCCTAATTTCATAATATTGGACGAGGTTGACAAATTTATGTTTAACACTTGAAAAACCCAAACTATTATGTTACTTGGAAGCGGTTTTAAAGATTCGCTTGGCCAAATCCGCTTAGGCTTTGGCGGAAGTCAAGAAACCAAGTCAAATCCGGTCAACTCAGTCTCTTAGGGAGGAACGGCAAGTGGCCAAAAAATACGTGTATCTTTTTGGTGGAGGTCATGCCGACGGCGGCACGGAAATGAAGGAGCTTTTGGGCGGCAAGGGCGCCAATCTGGCGGAAATGGCCCGCCTGGGAATTCCTGTTCCGGCCGGATTCACCATCACCACCGAGGTCTGCACCGAATATTACAAAAATAATAAGAAATATCCCACCGGACTGGATAAACAGGTGACCGAGGCCCTCAAGTGGGTCGAAAAACAAATGGACGCCAGCTTTGGTGACCCGGCCAGTCCTCTTCTGGTCTCCTGCCGGTCTGGAGCCCGGGTGTCCATGCCCGGCATGATGGACACGGTCCTCAACATCGGCTTAAATGACCGGACCATTAAAGGCCTGATCGACAAGACGGGCAACCCCCGTTTTGCCTACGACGCCTATCGGCGGTTTGTGGCCATGTACGGCGACGTGGTCATGGGCCTTAAACCCGAGGAAAAAGGGGAAGACCCCTTTGAAGAAATCATTCAGGCCCGCAAGAAAAAAAGAGGGTTCACCCTGGACCTCGAACTCGAGGTGGAAGACCTCCAGTGGCTGGTCAAGGAATTCAAGGCCCTGATAAAGAAACGGCTCAAGGTCTCTTTCCCGGAAGACCCCAGCGAACAGCTTTGGGGGGCCATCGGGGCCGTCTTTAGTTCCTGGATGGTGCCCCGGGCCATAGCCTATCGGGAGATCAACCACATCCCGGGCGACTGGGGCACGGCCGTTAACGTTCAATCCATGGTCTTCGGCAACATGGGCGACGATTCGGCCACCGGGGTGGCCTTCACCCGGGACCCGGCCACGGGGGAGAATTATTTTTACGGTGAATACCTGACCAACGCCCAGGGCGAGGACGTGGTGGCCGGCATCAGGACGCCCCAGTCGATCAACAAAACCAAGCCCTTGCCCGCCGGAGTCTTAACCACCCTCGAAGACGAAATGCCCAAACTTTACAAACAACTGTTCGATATCCGAAACAAGCTGGAAAAGCACTATAAGGAAATGCAGGACATCGAGTTTACCATCCAACAGGGGAAACTCTGGATGTTGCAGACCCGGACCGGGAAACGCACGGCCCAGGCGGCCATCAAGATCGCCGTGGACATGGTCAAGGAGCGGCTGATCTCCAAGGAAGAGGCCATGGCCCGGATCGATCCCGACCAACTCGATCAGCTCCTCCACCCCACCTTTGACCCTAAAGCCAAAAAAGAAGTCGTGGCCAAGGGTCTGCCCGCTTCCCCGGGGGCCGCCGTGGGCCAAATCGTCTTTTTCGCGGCCGATGCCGAAGAACTCCACGCCAAGGGTCATAAAGTCATTCTGGTCAGAATCGAGACATCGCCGGATGACATCAAGGGCATGAACGCGGCCCAAGGCATTCTGACCGCCCGGGGCGGCATGACTTCCCACGCCGCCGTGGTGGCCCGGGGCATGGGGAAATGTTGCGTGGCCGGGGTGGGCGATATCCATATCGACTACGCCCAGGAGATGTTTACGGTCAACGGCCACAAGGTCAAGAAGATGGACTGGATCTCCCTGGACGGGTCCAAAGGCGAGGTCATTCTCGGCCAAGTCCCGACCAGCCAACCCCAACTCAGCGGCGACTTCGGCAAACTCATGAAATGGGTCGATCAGAGCCGTCGCCTTAAAGTCCGGACCAACGCCGACACCCCGCATGATGCTCAGGTGGCCCGGAACTTCGGCGCCCAGGGGATCGGACTGACTCGGACTGAACATATGTTCTTTGAAGGCGAACGCATCGACGCGGTCCGGGAAATGATCCTGGCCGAAGACGCCAAGGGCCGGGAAAAGGCTTTAGCCCAAATATTGCCTATGCAGCGGGAAGACTTTGTCGGCATCTTCCGGGCCATGGCCGGCCTGCCGGTGACCATCCGCACCCTGGACCCGCCCTTGCATGAGTTTCTTCCCAATACGGACCAGGAGATCAAGGACCTGGCCCAAAAGATGGGCGTTAAACCCAAAGTAATCAAAGAGAAGGTCGACAGCCTCCACGAGGCCAACCCCATGCTCGGCCATCGCGGGTGCCGTCTGGGCATCGTCTATCCGGAAATCACGGCCATGCAAGCCAGGGCCATCATGGAGGCCGCCTGCCAGGTGACTAAGGAAGGCAAAAAGGTTCTGCCCGAGATCATGATCCCCCTGGTCGGGCACATTAACGAGCTAAAACTTCAACGGGAGATCGTCGACCGAGTCGCTCGGGAAGTCATCAAGAAGACCGGCGTCAAGATCAAGTACATGGTGGGGACCATGATCGAGCTGCCCCGAGCCGCCTTGACCGCGGATGAAATCGCCACGGTGGCCGATTTCTTCTCCTTCGGCACCAATGATCTGACCCAGACCACCTTCGGCCTCTCCCGAGACGACGCCGGCAAGTTCCTGCCTTATTATGTCAAGGCGGGTATCCTGGAACGGGACCCCTTCGTCGTCCTGGACCAAACCGGTGTGGGTCTGCTGGTGGAAATGGGCCTGCAGAAAGGACGAAAGACCAAACCCAATCTGAAGGTGGGCATCTGTGGCGAGCATGGCGGGGAACCCAAGTCGGTCGAATTCTGTCACCGGATCGGCATGGACTATGTCTCCTGCTCACCTTACCGGGTGCCTATCGCCCGCCTGGCCGCGGCCCATGCCGTAATCAAAGAGAAGAGACAAATCCATCGGGATGTCTAGTCGTAAAATCTTCAGCCTGGACAGGAGAACGAGCCTGTCCAGCCCCGTCGAAAATCCTGTTTAGAAAGTGACTGCGATGAAACCTGTTTACATTTTGGGAACTGGATCCTTTTTACCCGACAAAATCCTGACCAACTTTGATTTGGAAAAAATAATGGACACTTCGGACGAATGGATCGTCCAGCGGACGGGCGTTCGGGAGCGCCGGGTGGCCGAACCGGACCAGGCCGCCTCAGACCTGGCCCTGCCGGCCTGCCTGACCGCCCTGGAAGAGGCCGGCCTCGGCCCGAAGGATGTCGAAGTTCTGATCATGGCCACCATCACGCCGGACACCCAATGCCCGGCCGGGGCCAACTGTCTTCAAGCCAAACTCGACGCCCCCCAGGCCCTGACCTTCGATGTGACCGCGGCCTGCTCCGGATTTATCTTCGGCCTGCACGTGGCCGACAAATACCTCCAGTCCGGTTTTTGTGAAAACGTCTTGGTCGTGGCTTCCGAGATCATGACCCGGACCGTGGACTGGACCGACCGAGGCTCGGCCATACTTTGGGGCGACGGGGCCGGGGCGGCCCTGCTTTCCGTCCGCAAACCGAAGCATCCCCGCCAGATGCTTTCCGTCCACGCTCATACCGACGGGGCCAACGGCCAAAACCTGCTCATGCCCGGCGGCGGTTCCAAGACCACCCCGATTTCTTATGAGAGCGTAGACAAGAAACTCCATTATCTCCGCCTGATCGAAGGCGCGGCCAGCATGAGGGTGGCCGTCGCCAGATTCGCCGAGAGCTGCCTCGAAGCCGCGGGAGCCAACGAGGTGACCATCGGTGACGTGGCCTGGTTCATTCCCCACCAAGCCAACCTGCGCATCATTCAAGGCGTGGCCAAACGGCTCAAGGTTGACATGAGCCGGTTCTATGTGACCATAGACAAATACGCCAATATCTCTTCGGCTTCGGTCGCCATCGCCCTGGACGAAGCGGCCAAAACCGGCGCTCTCAAGAATGACGAGCTGGTCTGCTTGACCGCCTTCGGCGGCGGCCTGACCTGGGGCAGCGCCTTGATCCGCTGGTAATCCTTTACGATGGAGAGGCGCGCGTTTCCGCGCCTCTCCATTTCAGCCTGCCCCTATCTACCCTTGAATTCCGCTTTGGTCTTTGTCAGGAAAGCCTTCTGGCCGGCGGACCAGTCCTCGGAACGGCAAAGATAATTGAAAGTGTCCGTTTCGAACATGATGCCCTCGTCCAGGGGGCGGCCGATGCTGTTAAGCACGGCCTGCTTGGCCGCCCTGACCGCCAACGGTCCGTTGCCGGCGATGATCTCGGCCATTTTCGTCGCCTTGGCCAGCAGTTGGTCCCGGGGAACCACCTGATTGACGAAACCGATCCGGTAGGCTTCCTGGGCGTCGTAAAGCTTGCCGGTCAGGATGATTTCCAGGGCTCGGCCCAGGCCCACGATCCGCCACAGCCGGGAACAGCCGCCATCCCCCGGCATCAGACCCCACTTGATCTCCTGGTGCCCGAAAACGGCGTGTTCGGCCGCGATTCTAATGTCGCAGAATTCGGCCAACTCATGCCCGCCGGCGATACAGTAGCCGTTGATAGCCGCGATAAGCGGCGTATAGAGCTTGTAACCCCCGGAGATGCCCCCCCAACCCGGCCCCTGATAAGCCCGGACGCGGCTGTCCTCTTCCGAAGCCTGCGCGATATAGGGGATCAGCTTTTTCAGGTCCGCTCCGCTGCAAAAGGCTTCATCGCCGGCGCCGGTGAGGATGCAGACCAGGACGTCCCTGTCTTTTTTAACCCCCTCCCAGACGGCTATGAGCTCTTCCGAGGTTTCCACATCGATACAGTTGTGGACTTGGGGACGATTGAGAGTAACGTAGCCTATCTTGCCCCTTTTTTCGTACAAAACCTTGTCGCCCATGTTTGACCTCCTTGATGTGTTTTGTCCTGAAAATTATCGCCGGCAATCTCAGTTAAGAGGGGTGTCGATCTTTGTCCCGGTATATTTATATTGAACGATCAATATAATAAAAAGAAAATTTGCCTTTCCAGCCTCTACTGAGTCGCTAGGTAATATAACCGCCGATCAATTCACTTAAATTCTTGCCCATCCGCTCGGGGTCAAAAAGATCGAGGTCAATGGTCCACATGATCCCCAAGCCCAAGCCCAAAGCCACGATCATCTCCGGCAGATGGTCCGCCTTGTCTTGGTCGAAAACATCTTCGGCCACGCCCAGGGCGATCAGGTCTTCCACATAAGACACCACATTGCGGATAAAATCTTGGACTATCTCGTTGACAGCCTCGTGGCTCTTGGCCTGGCCCAGGTAGTTGAGCAGAAGGACAAAGAAGTCAGGGTTGTCCTGGGGCGCTTGGTTCAGATTCTCTATATACTTGACCAGTTTGTCTCCCGGCGGCTTTATCGGCTCCACCGTGGCCATGACCTGATCGTAAGACTTCCGAAACGACTCCCGGAGGACGCGGAGAAGCACGTCTTCCTTGTTTTTGAAGTAGTGGTAGATGATACCCGTACTCACTCCGGCCGCCAAGGCGATGTCCTTAACCGACAGATTGGCCACGCCCTTGTCCACGATACATTTTCTGGCCGCTTCGATCACCTGTTCCCGCCGGACGGCCTCCATCCCGAGTTTGGGCATATCCTTTTACTCCTTTTTATTATATTGAATGTTCATTATAATATAACATAATGAAAAGTCAAACAAAACCTTGAGGTCGCGGCGTGCCTTGAATAACTCGGACCGCTCGGCTTGCGCTCTGGTCTTGAAGCGAACCTGCCCGCGGGATTTCTCTGCATGACCTTCGGATAAACTTTTATTAGAGGCAACCTGGCATGAAATGCGGTCCTGTCGCCGGTAGGGAAGGTCTTATTCCATCACTTCAGCCGGCCGAGGCGTCGCAAACGCTCAACCCAGTGTGGGTAAAACAAGTAAAAATAAGGCGGGATGGCTGGTTGGCCCCTGCATCTCTGGTGGGAGGCGATCCTTGTGATCGCTGATCGACCTTGGAGTGAAAATAAGTTCTGCTGGTTTTCAAGCGCGGGCTTGGAAACCAGCAGCATTAACCACGGTCAACGGTTTTACGCCTGGATCATATTATATGCGTCTGGTCGGAGCGCGCCTGGGCCGTATGGAACTGCCCGGAAGTCCGCCGCGACGGACGCAAATACATATGACACCAGCTAAATGTTCAGCGGCCGGTCACGACAAACTGGGCGCGCCGGTTTTGCTGCCAGCCTTCTTCATTTTTGTCATTGGACAGCGGACGCGTTTCACCATAAGAAACGGTGGACATACGATTTCCGGCTATCCCCAAGGACTCGATGAAATTTTGGGCCGATTTGGCTCGACGATCGCCCAACGCCATATTATAGGCCTCGGTGCCACGTTCGTCGCAATGACCCTGGATTTCCACCGTGACGCTGGGGTGGGTGTTCAGATAACCGCTTTTGGCTTTGAGGACCGCTTCGGCATCCGGACGAACATTGTACTTGTCAAAATCAAAATAAGCATGTTCGTTGAGGAAAGCCTCCAAGGCAGACCGTTCAGCCGCCTGACGCTGCTGTTCCAGTTCCATCTGACGCCGACGCTCCTCTTCTTCCCGAGCCGCTTTTTCCCGGGCCAGGCGTTCGGCTTCAAGGCGGGCCTTCTCCGCATCGCTCAAGCCCACCTCTTTTTTGACCTGCTGCTTGGCGCATGAAGTCACCGTCATGGCAAAAAAGGGTAAAACCAAAAGAGCCGCCAAAAACAATACCAATCCATGTCGCTTCATTCCTAAAAGACCTCCTTATTTTTTTCAACGCAATTATTTTCTCCTGAACTCATACTTCAGGAGGCATCCTTGCCGCGTCTTGCTCGCATAACTTGCCGGCACAGGATAGACCAACCGTCCGGCTCGAATCCGAAACAGATCGGTCATTCTCTGACCCAACCCGGCAGGCGGGACGGGTCTAACTTCTTATAACCTGGCGGAATCTCGAAGAGAATATCGGGAACCTCCCGTTCTTTTATGTTTTTGTATTCGGTGATCATCTCTCCGTCGGGACCCTGATAGTGAATTTTAATGGGATAATTTAATTTTTCCGCCACCCACTGCACGACCCGACCTTGGGAGGGATCGTGAAAAACATATTCGATTTTGTCGCACATATAACCATTCAGCGACTCCCGGCCGAGAACCTTCTTGACGGCAATCTTTTCCAGGGCTTCTTCATTTTCTGGAATGCTGTCCTCGGAGGCGCTTCTTATTTCCAGAAAAGTTTTCTCCTTGGAGTTCAAAAACCAGACCGTGTCTTGGTCCAACCGAGTAATGGTCAGTAAAGGCCCGTCCGACTTTTCCATTTCCATCCGAGCCAGGTTGCCCTTGATATAAAACTTGCCCCTAATCTCTCGACCGCCCTCGATCTGAATAACATCCGCTGAAAATTCAAGAGCCCACCCCGGTCTGGTCAAGAGCGCAATTGACAAGGCCAAAAAAAACAACCTGACAGCTTTCATTACCCTTGTTTCCACCATCAAAACCTATCAGGACGTTTTTTGCGCTATTCTTTCTATCCGTCGATTTTACAGCCGGTCCTTGATCGACCAGCCTGATCGACCTATTAGCAAGGCGCGAACCATTTTCATAACATATTGTTTTATATTATTATTTTCCCTAACCAAAAAATAAAGTCCGGAAGTTCCATTTCCGGTGTAAAATACCCCTGAAAAGGCTCAAAAAGGACGGCGGGAGTTTCCCATGTGTAACTATGGGATAAAACTATAAAATATTCAATAGGAAATCGATGTTCCTCTCAAGTGGGAGGTTAAGGAAACCGCACTTCCTAAGGTCTGAAATGATGCCGATCAACGAAAGGAGCGCCCGAGATAATTTTTCAACAAGGGGCATCGAATAATTATGTTGGCCATTCAATCGATTGGGCGACAACTGTTGTTCTGACTTCAAACTCCTTATTTGAGCGGAGTGATCAGGGGCGAACTTGTCTTGACCTTTTATTCCTGTTAGGCTGACAGCCTATGAAGATGGTGAAGTCTTCGTTGGACTTTTCAATGCTTTCCCCGTCGGATTTTAGTGATTGAAACTCCAGCCGCGGTTTCAGCCATTAATAATCCGGAGAGTTGACCCAATTAAGAAAATGGGGGCCGTTCAGTATGGAAACCGCCAGCTCCAAAACAGATGATTTGAGGCTTGGTCAATACCTCTGTTGCTTTTACAACAATGAAGAAGAACATCGGGAGACTCTCGGCCCCTTAATTAGGCATGGTCTTGACGGGGGTGAAAGGATTCTTTGCCTGGCCGAGGAGCTTTCGATCGATCAGGTCCTCGACGGCCTTCAATCCGAGGTGTTGGAGGCCGATAATTACCTAAACCGAGGCCAACTGAAACTAGTCAAGGTCGACCAAAAATATTTACACCAAGGCTTCTTTGACCCGGACAAAATGGCCGCTTATCTCCGGGCCGAAACAGACAAAGCTCTGGCCGAAGGCTATTCGTCCTTGCGGTTGTTCTGCGAAATGGCCTGGGTCCTGGACGGACTGCCTGCGCCCGAGAGTCTGAAAGAATACCAGGACCGGCTGGAAAAATTTTTATCGACCCACCCCTGTTCGGTGGTCTGCCTTTACCATCGCTGTCGGTTTGACCCCGCGCTGTTGCTTCACATTCTTACTTCCCACCCCTTGGTTTTCATGGGAGGGGAAATCCTGGAAAATTTTTATTACCTCCCGGCCGGGGCTAATCCGGATTCCCGAACAGCCGCCCAGATGCTGGAGAAATGCCTGAACCACCTTATGGATAGAAAGCTAACGGAACAGGCTTTGATAAAAGGGCAGCTAAACCTGGAAAATCGAGTGACCGAACGAACGGCCGAACTATCCTCGGCCAATGAGGCGCTGAAAAAAGAAATCCAGGAAAGGCAAAAGGCCCAGGCCGCCGCGGCCCGCCGCGAAACCATCCTCCGAGCGGTGGCGGCGGCCAGTGAGAAATTTTTACGGGAAATTGAGCTGAGCGCCGAAGGAATTCAGGACGTCCTGGCCTCTCTGGGCCAAGCCGCCGGAATAAGCCGGGTCTATGTCTTCGAGAACCACTTTGGAACGGACGGCGTTCATCTGACCAGCCAGCGGTACGAATGGACGGCCCCGGGGATTGCCTCCCAGATGGATGATCCCAATCTCCATGACTTTCCCTGGGAGGCCGGGGGAATGGGCCGCTGGGAAAAAATACTAGGCGCCGGCCGGCTCGTCCAAGGTCAAGTCATGGAGCTGCCGCCCAGCGAACGGGCCATACTCGAACCCCAAGGTATCCTTTCCATCCTCGTGGTCCCGATCTTCGTCCGCGGCCGCTGGTGGGGCTTCATGGGTTTTGACGAATGTCTGGCCGAAAGAGAATGGTCGGCCGTGGAAGTGGATGCCTTGAAAACGGCCGGGGCCCTCCTGGGCGCCCTGCTCGAACGAAAGCTGACCGAAGAAGTCCTCAGAGAAAGCGAACAAAGGTATAGAACCCTGGTGGATACGACTTCTCACGGTATTTCGGAAATAGACCTATCCGGGACCTTCACCTTTGCCAACTCGGCCCATCATCGGATTCTCGGCTTTAACGACCAGGAATTGATCGGCTGGTCCGCTTTGGACTTGATGCCCTTGGACCAGGAACGCCGGCTCTTCCAGAAATCCTTGGAAAGGATAAACGAGGACCGGCCTAAAACCGTTCCCTGGTTGGGTCGTCTTCAGACCAAGGAGGGTCGAATCATTGATGTTCAGGTGGAATGGGATTACAAATACGACGCCCAAGGCTCGTTGACCGGTTATATCTGTGTGGTCACGGACATCACCGAAAGAAAAAAGGCCGAGGCCGCCCTGCGGGAAAGCGAAGCTCATTTGCGCTCCCTGATGGAAAACGCCGTGAATTTCGTGGTATACCGGCTGACCAATGATGAAAGCAATAAATATCAGGCTCGAGTTGTTTTCGTCAGTCCTTCCATCAAAGATATCGTCGGGGTGGAAGACCCCATGAATTTTGAGAGCTGGTTTGCCATGGTCCATCCGGATGATTTGGATCGGGTGGTGGAAGCCAACAGACGCGGTTTTGAAACCTCCAAATTCAACGAAGAAGTTCGGGTTTATAATCCGATCAAGAAAGAATGGCTCTGGATCCAGGCCATCGCCACGGCCATTCCCGACGAGCTGGGCCGCCCGAAATACGCCAACGGAATCATGCTTGACATCACCGACCGGATCAAGGCCCAGGAAGCCCTCCGCCAGAGTGAGGAGACAGCCAGCGCCTTGCTCAATGCCTCCACCGAAATGATGATGCTGCTCGATATCAATATGAACATCCTGGCCGTCAACGAGCCCGTGTCTCAAAATCTGGGCCTGGCCAAGGATGATTTGGTCGGCCGCCGGGCTTTTGATTTCTTTTCCTCTGAATTGACGCGAATACGAAAACGAAATATCCGGCAGGCCGTGGCCACCGGTAAACCGGTGCCTTGGGAGGACGAATGGTGCGGCCGATTCTATTTCCACAATGTTTATCCTATATTTGACGATCAAGGACAGGTGGTCCGGCTGGCCGTGTTCACCCGTGACAACACCCAGCAGCGCCAGGCCGAGGAAAAAGTCAGGTCTTATCAGGAACGGCTCCGGCGCATGGGCTCCGAACTCCTTTTGACCGAAGAACGGGAACGCCGGCGGATCGCCAACGACTTGCACGACCATATCGGCCAGTCTTTGGCCATAACCAAAATAAGGCTGAAGGGTTTGCAAGCCGGACTGTCCGGTCCACAAGCCGAAGCCGCCGAAGAAGTCTGCCGCCTGGTCGAGGAAATGATCCGGCAGACCAGGTCCCTGACCTTTGAACTGAGCCCGCCGATTCTATACGAACTCGGACTCGAGGCGGCCGTCGAGTGGCTGACCGAACAGGTTCATGAAAAATATAACCTGCCGGTCGTTTTCGAGAACGACCGCCGGCCGAAGATGGTGGAAGACGACGTCCGTATTTCCTTGTTCCGCGCGGTTCGAGAACTGCTTTTCAACGTGGTCAAACACGCTCGGGCCCCGCGGGCCAAAGTAGCCATGCGACAGGATAAGGATCGGATACTGATCGAGGTCTGGGATGAGGGGGTCGGGTTCTCAAACCTGGATCAGCGGATCAACACCGATAAAAAAAGCTTCGGCCTGTTCAGCCTTCAGGAAAGGCTGGAAGCCTTGGGTGGAAATTTTTGGATCGAGTCGCAACCCGATCGGGGAACCCGGGCCGTCATGACGGCCCCGCTAAAAAGCGATCTTCCAAAGGGGAGGAGAAACAAGTTTGACCATTAAAGTCCTTTTGGCTGATGACCACCAGATAGTCAGGGAGGGACTCCGGGCCTTACTTGAAAAAAAATCCGGTCTTGAAGTTATCGGTGAAGCGGAAAACGGCCGGCGCGCCGTGGAACTTGTCCAGCGGCTCAAGCCGGATATCGTGATCATGGATGTATCCATGCCCGATCTCAACGGCATCGAGGCCACCCGTCAACTCAAGGATTTCCAGGGCACCAAAGTCCTGGCCTTGTCCATGCATTCGGACCGCCGGTTCGTGGCCGACATTCTCAAGGCCGGGGCTTCAGGCTACCTATTGAAGGACTGCGCCTTTGACGAACTGTTCTCGGCTATTCGGGCGGTGGCCAACGGCCAGGTTTACCTGAGTCCCAGTATCACCGGTCAGGTTATTAAAGACTATTTACGGCGCCTGGCCGAACCCCAGGCTTCGGCCGCCTCCCTTTTGACTCCCAGGGAAAGGGAAATTCTGCAATTGTTGGCCGAGGGCCGGGGCACCAGGGAGATGGCCCAAAAACTCAACGTCAGCGTTAAAACCGTCGAGACTCACCGGCGCAAAATCATGGAAAAATTGAATATCCGCAGCGTGGCTGAATTAACCAAGTTCGCCGTCCGTGAGGGATTGACCGCTCTTGACCATTAACCGGGAGAACTTTTCGCTCGCCGAATTTGGGCCGGCCAGGGATTTCGAAAGACAGAATCAGGGATTTCCCGATTGAAAGCCTTGGGATTAAAGTTTATATTAGTTAAAAGAATATAAATCGGGAATATCGGATGACCGTGAGGGAATTTATCATTATTTGAATACAATTATAGTTTTCAGTTACGCCTGGAAGGGGAAGCAGGAGAGGGGCCATGATGCCAAAAGGAGGGGCCGCCGGGGGTTATCCCCTGCCTAGAAGGGGGCATAGCAGAGGGCCCACCGGCGGCTAATGGGAAGAAATGGGATTAGGGGCTAATCCCAGTCCGCATCAAGATGCGGACGTTTTTATTATATTCAATGATCAACCTTTAATCAATACTTTTCCAAGAACGCCTGCCATTTTTTAAAAAAATATGCACCACCCGTAAACGTCCCATTCTAAGGACGGAGAGGATGGTTCATTGGTAGGGATGTCAGGACCTCGACCCGGACTCGGATATTTCCGGTCAGCCCGATCTCCGGAAAATCCTGACTTTTCAATGAGCAAGGCTTGGAATTAATTCAGGAGGTGAAAACGTGGGCCGAACGGCGGCGGCGGAAGAATTGGAAGAATATTTGGACAGTGGGGTCTGCCCTTATTGTTACGCCGAGGACGTGGTCGAAGATGGAACCGACTGGGAGGGCAACACCCTGAAAAAATTTAAATATTGCACTAAATGCCAAAAGAGGTGGACCGAAATATTCACCATGACCGGCCTGTTTCTCGATGACGCCGAGGACTAATCCAGGGTAATTGCCTTTTAAAAAAAACAATATCCGAGGTTGCATGATCCTGCTTTCTCGGTACAATTTAAGTAAAAATCAGCGGAACATTTACAAGAAACCAACAAGAAGAGGGGGGATTTTTTTAGAGGCCTGAAGGCGGATTTGTACCAAATTTTCAATGAGTTTATATGGTTAAGGAGGAGATGATGAGGAAGATGGGATTTTTTGTGATCATGCTGGCCGCCTCGGTTTTGATTTATACCGGCCTTCCGGCTCAGGCCGAAATGCCCGGGGCCGATGCCTCGGCCCTGTGGAATTACATCACCAAGGAATCTCCTTACACCCAATGGAAATTTTGGCCCGATCACGAGGGTCTTTTACCCGGTCGCGCCCCTCACGGTCCCCTTCACAAAGTTTATGTAAACGATTTGGCTTTAAATTCCCCCAAACCGCCTTTGGCTTACGGCAGCATCCAGGTTAAGGAAAATTTTAATAACGACAAAGAATTGGTAGCCATCACCGTAATGTACAAGGTCAAGGATTACAACCCTAAGGACGGGGACTGGTTCTGGGCTAAATACTCGGTTGACGGCCAGGCCAATCCCTCCGGGCAGCCGGCCGGCTGCATCGGTTGCCACGGAACCAGGGCCGCCAACGATTTTGTCCTGGTGCATGAGTTCAAGTAACAGGGGGCACGCAAAAAAACCCATCAGTCACTAACTTTGGAGCAGGCCTCAAATGCTCAAGATACATCCCTTGATCCAGTTAAGCGCCACGGTCTTGGCCTTTTATGTTTTATTTTGGGGCGTCCAGCGTTTCCGGTTCCTGCATTTAAAACACAAAACCCCTTTTCCTTGGCGGCGTCACGCGACCTGGGGAAAAATAACCATGGCCGCCTGGTTGGCCGGTCTGGCGGGCGGCCTTACCTTGACCAGGTTGACCTGGCCGGGATTTCTGATCACCGGGGCTCACGCCTGGATCGGTTTGGGCCTGGGGTGTTTGGTTGTTTTCGGTTTGATCACCGGAATTTATATGGATCGGGTCAAAGAGGCCCGCAAGATTTTACCTCTGATACACGGTCTGAACAACACCCTGGTGGTGATCCTGGCCCTGATCCAGGTCTATACCGGCTGGATGGTCTACAACACCTTTGTGCTGGGGAACTGACTTCCATGGTAATTTGGGGGAATAGATTCTGTCAGGCCGAGCCGGTGTTGATTATGGGCACCGCATGTCCCGCCCCCCATTCTCCCGACCTGACCATCGGCCAAAGCGGCTTTCCCTTACGGGAATCCGATTTTTACTTATACTAAGTCGTTTTCATGCATAGAATAAAGAAACTATGACTTTATTGCGAAGTTCGTCGGAGACGGACCGAAGTAATAATTGGAAATTATAGCGGTTCTCGAAAATAATTTCCGATAAGTTGCATTTTTTGCTTGTACTTTTGTGAAAGATATGCTTTGCTTTCCCCATGGCAAAGCCGCTGGTCATGCCCAATGCTGAAAACTGCTCCATGTCTGAATTGGACGTGGCGTCAGGCGCGGCGGCAACTCTGCGCAGCCATAATCGTCTTATGGCCATTCGA
>Ga0209163_1001181_pt1 | contig 31811 bp, 27 predicted proteins | sample MTBAKSrepl2MetaG_FD_187457 | JGI IMG/M metagenome (GOLD analysis project Ga0209163, IMG submission 187457) | Enrichment culture microbial communities om Arthur Kill intertidal strait, New Jersey, USA, that are MTBE-degrading - MTBE-AKS2 (Arthur... | ecosystem: Environmental > Aquatic > Marine >...
CGGGCGTCAACTGTCGGATGAATTGCACACCCTCTTTCCGAAGATCAAAAGCCTGTTCATGTCCGGCTACACGGCCAATGTCATCGCCCATCACGGCGTGTTGGAGGAAGGCGTGCATTTCATTCAGAAACCGTTTTCCATGAAGGATCTGGCGAAAACGGTCCGGCGGGTATTGGATCAGGAATGACCGATGCGCAGGGGGGTAAACGCCCCCACACGGCGTTGGCTCTACCGGGTTGTTTAAAAGGATTTCAAGAGCCGAACCAGATCTTCACCCACTTCTTTCGTTCCGGATCGCCCCCCGAGGTCCCGGGTTCTGACTCTTTTTTCCCTCAAGTTGCGGTGCGCCGCCTTGAAAATGAGGGCTGCGGCTTCCATTTCTCCCAGGTATTCCAGCATCATTGCGGCAGTGAGGACCGCGCCGATGGGATTGGCGATTCCTTTCCCGGCGATGTCGGGGGCGGAGCCGTGAACAGGATCGAAGAGCCCGGGGAGGCCACGGTCTGAGGGGTTGAAGCTTCCGCCGGGGGCGACCCCGAGCCCCCCCACGATGGCTGCGGTGAGATCGGAGAGAATGTCCGCAAAAAGGTTGGACGCGACGATCACATCGAATCGTTCCGGATTTCGGACCACGTCGTGGCAGGCGGCATCCACCAGCTTCGATTCCGTGGATATCTCCGGAAACCGGGAGGCCACCGCCTTGAAGACTTCGTCCCACAAGACCATCCCATAAATCTGGGCGTTCGACTTGGTGATGGAGGTCACCTTTTTTCTTTTTTTGGCAATGGCGTATTCGAAGGCATAGGTGATGATGCGTTCGCAGCCGGTTTTTGTGAACAGGGCGGTCTGCACCGCCATATGGCGTTCCATCCGGCCGTGTCTGCCGCCGATGGGGCAATATTCGCCTTCGCTGTTTTCCCGGATCACGATGATATCGATTCCTTTTTCAGAGGCACGGAACAAGGGACTCTCCACCCCCGGGAAAAGGTAGGCGGGCCGGAGCCCGGCGTACAAATCAAATCCCATCTTGATGGGAATCAAAAGGCCGTGAAGCGTGACGTGATCCGGAACCCGGGGGTCCCCCACCGCGCCCAAATAGACGGCCTGGAAATCCGCCAGCGTGTGGAGTCCCTCGTCGGGCATCATCCGGCCGTATTGAAGGAAGAATTCACTTCCCCAGGGAAAACGGACGAATTCAAAAGAAAGATTCCCCATCACTTCCCGCACCGTATTGAGGCAAGCCAGGCCGACGCCGACGACTTCCGCTCCGATGCCGTCTCCGGGAATGACGGCGATTCGATACCTTCCAGGCATATTCAATTCCTTACTTTTTTTCGTTTCATGACTTGAAAGGCCGCCACCGTCACCAAAATCCCCGTACCCACCACGTCCGTGATCCATCCGGGTTTGATCAGGGACAGGGCGGAGATGAGCAGCAGAATCCGTTCCATGTTCCCCGCTTTGGATAAAAACCATCCCTGTACCGCCGCCGCCAGGGCGAGGGTTCCCATGAGGCCCGTGATGATGGTCAGGGTGATTTCGGTCCCGGTTCCCACCAGAACCATTGCCGGGCCGTAGACAAACATGTAGGGAATCAAGAATCCCGCCAAAGCGAATTTCATTCCCATCCATCCCACGTCCCAGGGCTTGGCCGAGGCGATGGCCGCGGCGGCAAAAGAGGCCAGCGCCACCGGAGGCGTCAGGGCCGAAAGACATGCGAAGTAGAAGATGAACAGGTGCGCGGCCATCTCCGGAACCTGGAATTCCCGGATCAGGGCGGGTGCCAGGACCGAGGCGGAAATGGCGTATGCGGCAGTGGTGGGCATCCCCATCCCAAGGATGATGGCGATGATCATGGTGAAGATCAGGGCCAGCAGGAGGTAGCCTCCGGAATAATCGTAAATGATCATGGCGAATTTTTGACCGAGGCCGGTCTGGGTCAACACCCCCACGATGATGCCCGCCGTGGCGCAGGTGGCCGCGATCTCCATGGACCCCTTGGCACCGTCGGAAAGCGTCCGGACGACAGCCGCCGGATTCATCCGGGTGCTTTTTCGAATCCAGCTGACCACGATCAAGGTGATGATGCCGTAAAGGGCGCTGCGGTAGGGAGAATACATCAACACCATGAGGCAGACCAGCAGCACCACGATGGGGGCCAGGAGGTATCCTTTTTCAGCCATGATTTTTCGAAAAACCGGCAGCTCTTCCCTCCGGAGTCCCACCAGTCCTTGCGAGGCGGCGTAAAAATCGATCATCCAATAGGCGGAGGTAAAGTACAGCAGCGCCGGGATGATGGCGGCCAGTGCCACCTGGGAATAGGGGATTCCCAGTATTTCCGCCATCAGGAAGGCGCCGGCCCCCATGACCGGCGGGACGATCTGGCCGCCGCTGGAGTTCATGGCCTCCACGGCGCCGGCCACGGGGGGCTTGAAACCGCTGGCTTTCATCAGGGGGATGTTAAAGACACCGTCCACCACCACGTTGGCTACGGAGGAGCCGGAAGCGGTACCGATCATGGCGGAGGAGATGATGGAAACCTTGGCGGGCCCGCCCCGGAGACGGCCGGCGGCGCAGCGGGCGAAATCCACGAAAAACTTCCCCGCCCCCGATGATTCCACGAAGGCGCCGAAAAGGACGAAGAGGAAGATGTAATGGGCGGAGGCGAGTATCGGGAGACTGAAGATGCCGTCGAGGCTGAAAAGATACGTCATCATCCGGTCCCAGGCGTATCCCTTGTGGTAAAAGAGTCCCGGCATGTAATTCCCGAAGTGCCCGTAAAGAACGAAAACCGCCGAAAGGATGGCCAGCGGCCACCCCGTGGTTCTTCTCGCCATCTCCCAGACGGCGATCACAAAAAGGGTGGAAAAGAAGAAATCCCAGGAGGTCGGAACCACGCCCACGCGGTAAATCCAGTCGTCGAAGTCGACGTAGATGTAGACCACCGGCACCACGAGCATGAGGATCAGGAGATAATCGAAGATATGCACCCGGTTCTTGGCAGCACTCTTCCATCCCGGGACAAGCATGAAGATCAAAAGCCCGGCGAAGAGCACATGCATGGAACGAAAATACCAGGGATCGATGGCCCGGATGGTCAGGACATAGATATGAAAAAGGCTCATGAGGATGCCGATGATGAACACAACGGCACCCGTCAGGCCCGCGAGTTCCCTTTTTCCTCCGATCTCGAGGTCCTTGATGTGCAGTTCCTCGAGTTTCTTTTCCACCTCCTTCAGGTCAACCGGCGGATCGTTGTTCACGGCCCTCTCCTTTTTTCATTTTCGCTGCTTCATCTGGCGTATATGCCCGGATGTTTCAAAAAAAATGCGGATGCCCTCTTGTGGAAAAGAAGACATCCGCATGATCTGCCGCTCCCCTGCGTTCGATTCGGCTATTTGGGGAGAAGTGAATCCGGGAGTTGAATCCCCTTCTCCCGGTAATATTTCACCGCACCGGGATGAAGCGGGATCGGGCTGTAGACGATGTTTTTCGCAACGACTTCTTTGGCCGACTTGTGCGTGGCGATGAGGATATCCACATTTTCAAAGGTGGCTTTCAATACTTCATAGACAAAATCGTCCGGCGTGTCTTTGTGCACGGTCATGAAGTTCCATACGCTGAGGGTCTCGATATCCGTCTCCTGGTTGCTCTTATACGTTCCTTTGGGGATGATTCCCTTCGAAAAATAAGGGTATTTTTTTAAAAAGGTATCCGCAACGCTGCCGGGTACGCCGTAGACATTGATGTCGTGGGTCGTTTCAATTTCCGTGATGGTCACCCAGGGGAGTCCCACCGACTGCCCGTTGGCGTCCAGCATCCCGTCCTTGAGTTGGGAGTTCAGATCTGCAGAGCCCGCATTCACGATCCGCCCCGGCTTGATCCCGCCGGCTTCAAAAATCAGGGGCCAGTAGGTGGCCGGTGTTCCGCCCACGGGGCCCACTCCGACGCTTTTCCCGTTCAGGTCCAGAATGCTCTTGATTCCGGTTTTCTTCAACGAATACATCTGAAAATAGGTGGTGTACATGGGGAAAATCACCCGTGGATTGGGATGTTTTTTCCCTTTGGCCCATCCTTCGCCGTGAAATCCTTCCCAAACCGGCCCCGCGGTGACCATACCAAAGTCGAGCTTCTGCACATCCACCAGCTGGGTGTTGTGCACCGGGCCGCCGGTGACCTCCACATTTCCTGGAATGCCCATTTTGTCATGGAGCAATTTTGCGAAACCCCCCGCCCAGATGTAGTATGTGCCGCCCACCGGCGCTGCGCCGATGGTGACGGATTTGGGCCATCCGGCCTTCTCCGCGGCCATGGGTGCTGAAATAAACATGAGCATTGCCATCAAGACCATTCCCGCACTGAGCCCGCTTTTTTTCATCGGTATTCTCCTTTTTGAATTGTCCATTTTGAATCGACCCAACTCTTTGATATTATTTAAATACGGGGGATGATGTCAACTGAATTCTTTTTCAATCGACGGGGGCGAAAAAAGGGCCTGGAACGGCGTTGGAAGGCGGTTAAAATTATATAAATTACTTAGATGATGCCCATTCCTTTTAGAACGGAAAGCATGATGGCCGCAGCCATGACCGACCCCACCTGGCCGCCGGTGTTTGCCCCCACGGCATGCATGAGCAGGAAATTGTGTTTGTCGTATTTGACGCCTTCTTTTTGAACCACCCGGGCGGCCATGGGATAGGCGGAAATCCCGGCGGCGCCGATGAGGGGGTTCACCCTGCCGCCCGATAAGACGCACATGAGTTTCCCGAACAGCACGCCGCAGACCGTATCCAGGCAGATGGCCGTAAAGCCGAAGGCCAGGATCAAAAGGGTCTGGATTTTCAAAAAGGCCGTGCCTTCCATGGTGGCGCCGATGGAGATCCCGAGGAGCAGCGTCACCACATTGGCGATCTCGTTTTCAGAGGCTTTGGTCAGGCGGGCGACGGCCCCGGATTCCTTCATCAGATTCCCCAGCATGATGGTCCCCAAAAGGGGGAGACCCTGGGGGGCGATGAGACCCCCGACGACGGTTACGACAATGGGAAAAAGGATCCGGGCGGTTTGGGAAGCCGGTTTCGTTTCCACGTCCATCCGGACGGTGCGTTCCTTCTGGGTGGTCAGCGCCCGCATGATGGGCGGTTGGATAATGGGGACCAGGCTCATGTAGGAATAGGCGGCCACCGAGACCGCGCCCAGAAGATGCGGAGCGTATTTGGAGGTGACATAGATGGCGGTGGGCCCGTCGCACGCGCCGATGATGCCGATGGCCACCGCGTCGAGTTGTGAAAATCCGAAAAACAGGGCCAATCCGATGGTCAAAAAAATTCCGAACTGTCCGGCGGCACCCAAAAGAAAGATCTTTGGATTTTCCAGCAAGGGGCCGAAATCCGTCATGGCCCCCACGCCGATGAAGATCAGGAGCGGAAAGAGTTCCGTGGCGATTCCCATCTCGTAGATCACCCTTAAAAAGCCCCCTTCTTCCATGAGTCCGGCCGCAGGGATGTTGGTGAGAATGGCGCCGAATCCGATGGGAACCAAAAGGAGCGGTTCGATATCCTTTTTGATCCCTAAAAAAAGGAGGATGCCGCCCACTGCGATCATCACGGGGTTGGACCAATGGAGGCTGGCGAATCCGCTGGTAAGTCCGAGAAGCCCATCCAGTATGGCGTGAAGCATATTTTTCCGCTTATGTCGTTTTTTCGGGGGGCGCTTCCTCCTGGGCCGGGAAGAGCCTTTTTAAAATCGTCATCAGGGCGCTGAACAGGGCAAGGGTGAGCAGGGTGCCCCCCATCCCGACAATGATCAGTGTGATGCCGAAGGTAAGATTATTCATGCCTGGAAGGAAATTTACCCGAGGAAAGGATACTTGTCAATCGGGATCGGATTCCATATCGGATCCGATCCCGATTCCAATGATAAACGCAGGATGAGGGCTTTATTGTCCGGCAAGGGCCCGGCGGTCGACCATATCAATATAGACCCGCTCCCGGGCCTTGTCGATGCCTAAAGCCTTTCGCTTTTTGTCGATATGATCGATCATGAGGGCCGCCATTCTGTAGGGATCCTTTTCAAACCCCCATCTTCCGAGTCCCTGTTTTTCAAGGCCGTTGAACAGCAGGTCGTGAAACCGGGTCCCTTCGATGATGGGAAAGGTCACCCCGAAAACCGTAAAGACGCCGGACGCCACGAAATACTGGCCGATGGCCACGGCCTTTTCGCTGTACCATTCCGGCGCCGCACCGGCCACGGGGAGATCGGCGATGCTGTTCCCCAGGCCGCCGGTGCGCACCATCTCGGAACAGGCGATGAGGATGCGGCTGTTGTCCACACAGGCCCCCATCCCGAGGACCGGGGGCATTCCCACCGCTTCACACACTTCCCGCAACCCGGGCCCGGCCAGGACGGCGGCTTCGGGCGTACACAGACCGGCCTTGGCCAGGGCGATCTGGGAGCACCCGGTCTGGACCACCAGCACGTCGTTTTTGATGAGCGCTTTCACGAGTTCCACATGCACCCAGTCCTGCTTGACCCGGGGATTCACGCATCCCACCACGCCGGCCACCCCCCGGATGTGACCGTTGATGATGTTCTCGTTGAGAGGGGTGTAGGCACCTCGAAAGGTCCCGCCGAGCATGTAATTGATATATTCATGGGTAAACCCGAAGACGGCCGTGTTGCGTTGGCTCGGAATTTCGATGCGGACCTTCCGATTCTTGAAGCGATGGATGGCGCGTTTGACGACGGCGTCCGTGCATTTCCGGGGTTTTGCTTCATCGAGTTCGATATGTTCCACCCCCTCGATGCGGCAGGAGGCGTTGGTGGTGAAAAAGGGGGTTTCATAGCACTCGGCCACATTGCTCAGGCTCTGCATGATGCACTGGACATCCACGCCCATGGCGTCCACGGCACCCGTGGCCAGGACCGCCTCCGTGGACATGAAGTTCCCGGCGTGGGGGATGCCGTGACGGGAAAGCATTTCGAGCCCCGAACAGCACATCCCCAGTAAATTGATGCCCCGGGCGCCGGCTGCTTTGGCGTCGGCCAAAAAGGCCGGGTCATGCACCGATTCCACCATGGATTCCATGAGATACGGCTCGTGCCCGTGGATGATGATATTGACGTGATCCTCCTTGAGACACTCCATGTTGACTTCCGTGGCAATGGCGCTAGGGGTTCCGAAGAGAATGTCGGAAAGCTCGGTGGCCACCATGGAACCGATCCATCCGTCCGCCAGGGCCGTCCGGCTGATCTGCCGGGTGAGGTTTTGATAATCCTGATCCATTCCCGCGTGGGTGCGCTGGATGAGTTCCATGACCTCCTTCATGGCGCCCCGGGGGACGATGTCGAGCTTCCGCCAGGTTTCCAGGGTCTTTTCCGGGACACGATGGGCAAAGGGCATCTCCCCGTCGACCTGCAGGAAGCCGCTTTCCAATTCCTGGCAGACATCGGCGGCGATATCGGAGACAGAACGGTCCTGGGTTTGAATGTGCAGCGATTCCGCCACTTCCGTGAGCTTTTGGACATCCTTGATGGCGTATTCCGTGTTTTTTCCTGTGGCCACGCTTTTAAACAGGTGAAAAATATTCATTCCGTGGCTGGAGTGGGCCGCGGTGCCGCAGGCCACCATCCGGGCGAAGTTGCGGGACTGGACGGTGTCGATGGTGGCGCCGCAGACCCCCGTTTTTTCATAGGGGTTTTTCATGTTCAAGCGGCACGGCCCCATGGCGCAATGTTTGCAGCAGGCCGATTTTTCGCCGATGGGACACGGCTTCATGAATTGGGCCCGGTCAAAGGCGGTTTCCACACCGTCTTTTCGCGCCCGTTCCAGCAATTGGGCCGTGGCGTCACATGCGGTCAAGTCTTTTGTGTCCATATGTCGACGGTCTTCTTTCATGCAAGGCCTCCTTTTTGTTTGGTTGTTTTCTGGGGAAAGGGTATTTAAAAGCCGCCCCAATTCGTCATCTGCCGTAAGCAGTGGTTGTTTTACACGATGGAACCCCGAACTGCATTGACCTGGGTCAATCTTGATAAACTCGTAAAAAGTCGAAATTAGGATGGCAAAGTAAAAAGCTCCAGATGCAAGGCGCGCAAATCCTGAGGAATGAGGCGTACTTACAGGTACGCCGCAATGACGAAGGATGCCGCGCAACGCCGCAGGTGGACTTTTTACGAAGCCATCAATCTTTTCTTGATGGGAGCAGAATGGTGTGTGAGTTCAGGACTTCCGGTGGGGAGAATCTATTTTGGATCTGACGGAATCGAGCTTAGAACAGGCACTTTTCGGGCCGGGGGGCGCCTTTTTTCCGGGCATCGGGCGCCGCAAAGGCAAATTTCATATACGTGGGAAGATTGATGATGAAGGGAAGGACCCCGAAGGGCGCCCAGCAGCGTTTTTTCCAAAAAGCGTCGACGGCCCGGAACAGGTCCACGGCCAAGCTGACGGCGCCGATCCCCAGGGAAGCGTTTCCGGCGAACAGGGCGGGTAATTCGGTGAGTGAATGGGCGCGGGACAGAATCTGGAACCCTTCCCCTGCCAGGAAATACAAGGCCGCCGTGGGAATCCCGAAAATCAGCGCGTTTACACCGGTCAAAAGATACGCCCGGTGTTCCATTTCATGGATTCGGGCGAAAGTGTATTGATCCCGGCCCGTGAGTGAGCCGCCCAGGTAATAGGTGTATAAAATGTCGGCCAGGGTGTTGATCCGAAAGAATGATAGAAACCGGTGAATTTTCAGTTGGATGTGCCGCATCCGGGAGGTCCGGGAGGAAGGGTTTGTCCCGGATCCGGTTTTTCGCATGTATCGGTAGAACTTAAGAATCTGACGGCTGATAATTCCGGTGCGGGCGATGAGGGCATCCACGGCGGCGTTGTTTTGAAAGTCGCATTTTGCAATCATTTTATTTCGATCCCGCACCGGGGCGTTTTCCTTGCCGGGGAGCCCCGCCCTTGAGGGCGGAAAGGCTCCACATTCTTCTCGCGTTCATTTCGGATACGGGATACGCTCTACGTCAAATCCGGCGGCGTGTCAACGGTGATGAAATCGTAAAAAGGCCGATTTTGTTCACACCGCAACCCTTTTCGGGAGATCCAAAGGGTTTCGCTAAATCTCAAAAACTCGGCATCCTGCCTTCGGCGGGATCTCAAACAGTTTGAGATTTTTAACGCTCAACCCTTTGTCTCTCTTTTTCCGAAAAGGCTTGAACGGCGCTCACAAAAGCCTTTTTACGCTCTTGTGGAGCCCTCCCGCCCTCAAGGGCGGGGCTCCCCGGTAAGGAATATTGCCCGGGGAAAATCCTCCCGGCTCCACAGGGGGGTTTTGGCATCTCCGGCCCGGCGCGTCCACGGCCATCCTTCCGGAAGCGGAGAGGACAGGACGATTTTTTCCTGCCGCGTGGGGTGCTGAAAGGCGATCTCCTTCGAAAAAAGGGCGATCCGGCGGAACGGCAGCGGTGCCGAAGCGCCGTATCGAACATCCCCGGCAACGGGGTGCCCGATCCGGGCCAGTTGAATCCGGATCTGATGTTTGCGGCCCGTTTTCAAATCGATCTTGAGCAAGGACCGATTCCCGGTGGTTTCCAAAACCGTGAAGGAAAGGTGCGCCTTGCGGAGGGTCGTCTGTGTGGTTCCCTCGGGTCCTCCTTTATGGCGTTGATATTCGATGAAATGGGACAACGCGCCCGCCGGGGAGGCCACGCGCCCTTCCACCACGGCCAAATAGCCTTTCCGGACCCGATGCTCACGGATCTGGGCGCTGAGCCGGGAGGCGGCCTTGGAGGTTTTAGCAAAAAGAACGATACCGGCCACCGGACGATCCAGGCGGTGCACCATGCCGAGAAAAACCCGGCCCGGCTTATGATATCGTTTTTTGATCCACCCCCGGGCCAGATCCAACAGGCAGGGGGCCCCGGTCCGGTCGCCTTGCATGAGCAGTCCGGCTGGTTTATAAAGGGAAAGGATATGATTGTCTTCGTAGAAAACAGGCCAGCGGGGATGAAAAAAATGCATCTCTTTTTCCCAAAAGGCGTGAACGGCCCTTTCAAATGTGCTTTTGAACGTGCCGTCTTTTCTGCCAAGCGGATCACGGTATGAACAAATCGCATCCCCCGGCGGCCGATTTAAGCACCCCGGCATCCATGGCAGGCATGGGCGTCCTTTTACAGAATGCCGGAATCCGGCTTTCGGCTTTTCAACTCCGGCAATTATGGGCCTATCACACCCTGTTGCGGGACCGCAATCCGGATTTGAACCTGACACGGGTGCACCGGTTTTCCGGCATGGTACTGAAGCTCTATCTCGATTCGCTTCTCCCCGCGGTGATGATGGACCTGCCTTCGCCCCTTCTGGACCTGGGAACCGGCCCCGGAATGCCGGGAATTCCAATAAAGATTTTCCGGCCGGATCTCGAAGTGATTCTGGCGGAAAGCCGGGGAAAACGCGTGGCCTTTTTAAACAGGGTCATTGAAAGCCTCGGGTTGAAAGGGATCCGAGTCCATGCGGGGCGGATTTCCGCACATACGGAAATACCGGTCAACGGCGTCATTACCCGGGCCGTGGAATCCATCGGAGAAACCCTTGCGCGCATTCAAAATGTGCTTCGCCAAAACGGCGCGGCCGTTTTCATGAAGGGCCCCGGATGTGATGCGGAAGTCGAACAAGCCGTAAAGCGTTTCAGGGACCGCTACCGTCTTCTAAGCGATAAACCGTATCTCTTACCCGGAACGCGGCACCGGCGGCGTCTGGTCGTTTTCGAGAGGCGGGACGCCCCGGCATATGCGGTGAGGGAATCGGCGCGGTCCCTGAAAACCCTGCACGTGATTTCGAGTCCCCGAAACCCCCTTTTCATCGATTTGAAAAAACTTTTGACCGGGCGGGGGATCCGAAAAACGGGAAAAGCATTGGTGAGCGGAACACGACTTGTCACAGAGATCCTTCAAACCCACCCGACCCAATGTGCGGCATGGGTCAGCCGGGGAGAGCAGGATCCGCCGCCTCCGGGGGCCCCCGGGTCGTTAAAATGGTATTGCCTGGCGCCGCCGCTTTTCGACGCCTTGGATATCTTTGGGACCCACAGTCCCTTATTGGTGATCCGTGTCCCGGAGATGCCTATCTGGAATCCGGAAGCGGATTTCCCCCCGGGGTGCACCGTGATCCTTCCGTTCCAGGATCCGGAGAACGTCGGGGCCGCCATCCGGTCCGCCGCCGCATTCAATGCCTCCCGGGTGGTATTGCTCAAAGAAAGCGCCCATCCGTTTCATCCCAAAGCGCTTCGGGCCTCCGGGGGAACCGTCCTGGCACTCCCTTTGTGGCAAGGCCCCCCGTTGGATGCGATCCCATTGGAGATTCCGATCCTCGCCTTGTCCCCCAAGGGACGACCGCTGAATACCGTGCATTTCCCAAAAGCGTTTGGGCTCCTGGTGGGACTTGAAGGCCCGGGGCTTCCGAGTGCCTGGGGAAAACGGGCCGTCTCCATTCCCATGGCAGGAAAAGTCGACTCGTTGAATGCCGCCGCCTCGCTTTCCGTGGTCCTTTACGAATGGTCCAGGGGCCGTGAACACCGATAATCGGCCTTTCCATGCCGCCGAAATCGAGGTTCCCGGCGGTGTCTACCTTTGTCAGGTATCCGAACGGGTCTCTTGCGGGGCCTGTTGCGGTCTTTACAATCGGGTCGATGTTTCCCGGGAAACGCTTTATGCGCTCCTGGAGGCGCGCACCCGTCGATTCGGACGGGTGCAGCGCACCGCAGAGGCCATCGAGGCTTTCCGACAAAGGGAGGAGTCTTTGGAATCGGCACCGGGACCGTATCCGGATTTTTATCGGTGTCCGTTTTTGGGCCTTGTGGGCAACGACCGGTCGCGCGTGGGGTGCCTCTTGCACCCCTTGTCGGATGGAAACAAAGGCATCGATTTCAGGGGATTGAGCTTTTACGGCGGTCTGGCATGCCGGGGGTATTTCTGCCCGTCCCACCGGAGCCTTGATGCAAATCGAAAACAAATCGTCAAAGCCGTGTGTGCACACTGGCACCTCTACGGGCTGGTGATCCCGGATATTGAATTGATCAACGTCGTTTTTTCGGAAATCGAACGGCGACTGGAACGGGCGGTGGAAGTCAAAGAGATCCTGGAAAACACCGCCGCCGGTGTGGCCATGAGGGCGCTGTTCGGTTTTAAGGAGCGCTGGCCGTTCCGACCCATCGGATGGAAAGGGCCCGGAAATTATTTTTTCAACGACGCGGCGTATCCCGCGCTTCCCGTGGATTACGAAAGGTCGGGGGCGGCGCCTTCCGAATACAATGCGTTCTTTCAGGCCCTGGGATCCGAATTTACGTCCAGGAGTGCGTTGGATGCGGCCGAAGCCATGGCGGCATCGGCCTTTTCCAGGGTAACCCGCTGCATCCAACGATAGAGGTCCGACTCGGCTTTTAGGGCGGCATATTTGCCGTCCATGGGCCGCAGATCCCCCGGATGTATTCGGTGCAACGATCCGTAAACCCGTCGCTTCTTCTATAATATTTCTTTCTTTTTGATGGAACGGCTTGATTCCGGCTTTTATGCCATTAGAATGTAGGATTATTTTGAACCGAAAGGACAGCCCATGCGCGAAACGATTTTTTTGCAGTTTTTCAATTCGGTCAAAGAATCCTATTTTGATTTGTGCAATGGATTCTCGGACACCTACGATCTGTGTGCGGCACGCGGCGACTTTGTCTGGCTGACCCACGAAAGCGACACGGACAAATGGTATGACGAAAACGTTTACGAAAACAGAGCCCTTCCCATTGACGAAGGCGACGTTTATCTTTCCGCCGTATATCTCAACCACCTCTATCAAGCCTATGTGTGGGCGAAAAATTACCCTAAAATCCGGTTCGTTGTGGGAGGGCCGGTGGCCGCCGAACAGTGCGGGGAGAATGACGCATGGAATCCCATTTATTTCCAGCTGGCACCCGGCATGGTCTTCCCGTCCAATCTAACGATCACCGGGAAAAGCGTGGAAAACTGGTTCGGAATTCCGAATTTTTCCTGTAAATGGCGGCTCGATGTCCCGGAGGCGGTGCCGCCGGATTTTCCCGTTTACCTTTCCTATACCCTCGACAACCGTTGCTACTGGCGAAAATGCATCTATTGCAACATCGCCCGCCACGACAGCACCCTGGAACGGAAGCGGGAAACCTTTGATTTTGAATTCAAGGACATGGCGCACACGGGAAAAAAGATGATCCGGCTGAACACCGGATCCCTGACACCGGCGCATATCCGCCGTTTATTCCCGAAATTGCCGAAAAGAAAAGACCTGGAATATCGCGTTTTCATGCGGCCGGCCCGTCTCGAAACCGTCGCGTTAAAGGAAGTCCTGGATCGGGGCGAAGAAACATTCCCGGAAATGATGATCGGCATCGGTGTCGAGTTTCCTTCCAATCGCATGCTGGCGTACATGCAAAAGGGGTTTTGCAAAGAAGAAATGCTCGAAACCTTTCACTTATGTGGATCCCATGGAATTCGCGTCAACGGAAACTTTATCCTCGGTTGGAACCGTCTTCTCGACGAAGATCTCCGTGAGCTGGAAGATTTTCTCGAGAAGATGCCGTCCGGAAGCCTCGAAGCGATGCAGATGCGCTGGCTTTTCGCCCATCCTTTTACCCCCGTCCATGACGCATACGAGGGCGCACCCATTCGCATGGGACCCTTTTATGTGGGTTTCAGGGCAAAGGTCGATCCGGCGCAAGTCGAAAAAAACCGGATCGCCGCCGATCTGGTGGAGAGTTACAGCCGAAAGAAAAAATTTCGACTGGAAGGCATGCGAAACATTCGGCGCCATCTTGCGGAAGCCGGGAGGCCGTCGGAGTGAGATGCGGGTTTAATTCTCGGAAGAAGGCGGCTCACCTGCATTGCTTCCGGAAATACCGCAGGCCATTTCCCACATGCCGTCTTTTTCCATGATCTGGAGCAGGGATTCGGCCAGTTTCTCCTCCACCAGGTTTTCTTCATTGACCAGGACGTCGGCGCCATTGCCTTGAGGGCCCGGCAGGAAACGGCGTACCGGGCCCGTACGACGAGAACGGCGTCGGCGGACAGGGTTCGCACGTGACGGATCAGGGTCTGGGCCGTGGACGGATCCGGCACGGCCACCACCACGATTTGAAAACGGCTCATGTTGCAGTGTTCGAGAAACTCCAGGGACGTCGCATCTCCCTGATGGACGATCAGTTCCATATCATGGGGCTTTTTGGGCGCTGACAGGATTGAGTTCGATGACTTCCGGATGCTGGTTTTTTTTCAACAGGGCTTAGGCCACGCGCCGGCCGGCCGGCCCGAAGCCGATGATGCAAATCCCGCAAGGCCGTACAGGTTCCTCGGGCAACAGTTCGTTTTGAGTAAAGGATCTTTTCCCGGCGAAACGTCTTTCCATAAACCTTGAAATCGGTTCGGCATAGGTAACCATGTAGGGCGCCAGGAACAAGGAAAACACCGTCACACCCACAACAAGGGCCATTGTCTCTTCGTCGATGATCCGGTTTTGGGTCGCCACGGAGGCGGCCACCAGCGAAAATTCACCGATTTGTGCCAGCGTGATGCCGATGGCAAGCGCCTGGCGGCGCGTGACATTTGCAAGGAGGGCGCTGCCGGCGACGGTCACGCTTTTGATCAGAAAAATGACCAGAGTCGATATCACCACCAGGTGCATATGGGAGAGCATCCAGCGGGGATCCAGCAGCATCCCGATGGATGTGAAGAACAGGGTTAAAAACAAAATCCGGATGGATCCGATATCGGCCCGGATCTGGGAGGCGAAAGGCGACTCCCCCAGCAGCATCCCGGCGATGAATGCGCCCAAGGCGGGGGATAAGCCGATGGCGTGGGCGCCCCAGATGGATCCTAGGGCGGAAAGGATTACCAAAAGGACCACGAGTTCACGTTCCGCAAAAAAGCCCCGGGCCATCAGAAGCTTCGGGATCAGTTGGTAAAAAGCGATATAAAAGACAAGGACAAGGCCCGCCGTACCGAAAAGGGTTCTGATGACGGGGATCAAAAAATGGGTGCCCTCGGCACCGGGGCTGAATAGTGACAGCGCCAGGAGAAAGGGGACCACCGCCAAATCCTGGACCAGAAGAATTCCCAAAGCGATTCTTCCCCGGACCGAGTCGAGCATCGTCTTTTCGATCAGGACCCTCAGCACCACGGCCGTGGAACTGAATGCAATGAGAACACTCAGGGCCAGAGACCGCCCAAATGGAAAGATCAGAAACGTCAACGGAAAAAAAGCAGGGCCGTCAAGAGGATCTGGAGGATCCCGGCACCCAGAACCCGGGAGCCCATGGCCCGGAGTCGATTGACGGAAAATTCCAGGCCGATGGAAAAGAGCATCAGGTCAACGCCGAGTTCAGCGACGTTGGCCACGGCGTCCTTGTTTAATAAGAGGGGACCCGCCACCGCCCCGGCGGCCAGATACCCGATGATGGGGCTTTACTTGAATCGTTTCGCCAGCGTCCCGAAGACAAAGGCCAATCCCACAAGGAAGAGGATTTCCGCCAGCATCGACCACAGTACCATGTTCGCTCCCTGATCCAAAATAAGAATTTTTATATCTTCTTTTTCAAACCGGAACAAGCAGGGAATTCCTTGACGCGGTTGCGGGGATTTGTCATTTTATTTCGGGTTTGAAGCCGGACAGCGAAGACGTCCACCGCTTCGCTTTACGAAAGTGCGGGGGCGCTTCAACCCGGGAAGCGTTTACCGCGAAACCCGGAGAAAAAAAGAGGGAGAAAAAGATGTTTCGAACGTTTTTTTTATGGGTGGCGACATTGATGGTGCCCCTGACGCTACTGGGTTGTATCGAAGCGGAATACGATCCTCCCGGCGGTGACTGGTCACCCCCGGCCATGACCCGGGGAATCCGCTGGATCCGAAACAATCCCATGTTCCTCAGCGGTCTCACCGTTTCCATGGGGCCGCCCCCGGGGTCTTTTGTCAACGACTATTTCGACGGATTTCATGCCAGTGCCGTCCATTTATGGGAGGATGGTCTTCCCCGTGAAATGGATGGCTGGGGCGCGGCCGGGCATCCGGCTTTTCGTTTCGTCTCCTGGGTGCAGCCGGACGGTACTTCCTTAACCAATGGAGAATTGATCGGGGGGTATCCCGCCGGTGCGGCCGGGCGCATCGGGTACCAGATCGGGGACGAACCCATGACGTGGACCGATTTCCTCCAGTATGAAACGGGGTTCAACGCGGTTCGGGCTCATGATCCGGATGCCCTTTTGATCCTGAATTTTTCTTTCCTGGCGCCGGAGGTCGATGCCATGTTGGACCATTACGGACAGCACATGGACGGGGATGTGATCAGCCACGATGTCTATACCTGGACCAGCAGTATCTATGTACATCTGGCAAAATTCCGCCGCGCCGGCCTGCGGTACAACAAACCCTATTGGCGGTATCTGTATTCCCATTATTCGGACGGAGAGGAGGCGATTTCGGAATCGGACCTTCGATGGGAAGCCTTCATGGGGCTCGTCTACGGATATTCCGGACACACCTGGTTTATTTACCAAATCGCCGAAAACAACGTTCTCAGCCCTGCCTTTTTCACCCGGCAGGCCGATTTCAATGCGCAAAAGACACGGCTTTGGGACGTGGCCTCCCGGATCAATGCGGAAATGACCCGCCTGGGGAAATCAATTACGCAGATGACCAGCACCGATGTCCGCTATGTGCCTGCCACACAGTATTATATCCCGCCGGGCGCAGTCCCCTGGTCCAGGGGGGCGGGCAATGATCCGTATATCACGGATATCGCTCCTGCACCCGGCCAGGAATACCTTGAAATCCTGGTAGGATTTTTCAGGGATGATACCGGAGAATTTTACGTTATGGTTCAAAACGTCCGGCACACCCACGGCGATTTCCCCATCAACAGCGATGCTCCCGGTACGATCCGCATTGCCTTTGATTTTTCCGGCGCGCCTTCCGGATTCGATTCAACCCGAATACTGAGCCTGAACAAGGTCACGGGGGCCGTGGATCATGTGCCCTTGGTTGCCACGGGAGGGAATACGGCGTATGTGGATATCCCGTTGGCCGCCGGGGATCCCTTCTTGTTCAAATATGCCACGGGGGCCCCGTTTGCAATGCGATGAGATGGATGCCCCCATCAATGCGGCAGGATTTCCTACGCGCCCTTCGCAGAGACAGGCTTAACCGGATTGCTTCCCGAAAGCCCCGCCTTTCAAGGCGGGATTAAGGGAAGCGATTTTAAAATGGGCATTTTCCTTACCGGGGAGCCCCGCCCCTCAGGGCGGGAGATCTCCACTTTTTTAAAAGACACGAAAAATCCACACCATGTAGATGTTTTGTTAAAAAAGATACAATATGTTGTTGACAAAGGTGTTCATGGATCTTAAGCTGCTCTACAAAGGTGTTTGTGGCAAAAAGCGGCCTCAGGAGGCATCCATGAGCACGATCCTGGTGATCGACGACGAAAAAATGACGGTGAAGATGCTCCAGATGGCGTTGGAGGCTTATGGCCATCATGTGGAAGTCGCCGCCAATGGAGAAGAAGGGATCAAAAAGTTCAACGCTGCCCGTTTCGACCTGGTCATCACCGATATGATGATGCCGGGATTGGATGGAAAAGGGGTGGTCCGATACATCCGCCAATCCCCGAGAAACCGCACACCTGTCATCGGTATATCCGGCACCCCGTGGCTTTTGGAAGGCGTGGATGTTGACTCGATTCTGCCCAAGCCGTTTTCCATTGCCGCTCTGGTGCAATCCATCCAGGAACTGGCATCGTTGAAAGCGTCTCAAGGCGTCAGAAGCGCTCCGTTCTGAAAATTATTCCTTTTCCCGCCGGTGCAAAAAGGTACCGTCCGCCGTCTTTTTCCCGATCTTCCGAACCCCCTATGATGCGGATGTTAAAAATTCAGGAAAGATTGAGAAAGGATCGACCAAATGGAAGAAATCCTGGAGTTGACGAAAAGCCTGATCCGCTTTCAAACGGTACAGGCAAAGCCGGAAGAGATTCAACGGTGTGCCGCTTTCGTCGAAAACTGGCTTGAGGATCACGGGCTTTTCCACGAGCGCATGGATCACGGCGGTGTCCCGTCCCTTTGGGTTGCGCCCAAGAATCGTCGCGTTCCGGTGTTGTTGATGAGCCACCTGGACGTGGTGGACGGTCCCGATGAATCCTTTGAACCGTATACGGCCGACGGCAGACTTTTCGGCCGGGGGAGTATCGACGATAAATACGCCGTGGCCCTTTCTCTTTTCATGATCTACCGTCATGTGGAAGCGCTGAAAAAAGAAGGACTGGATCAAAACCAGGCCGCCTTGGGGATTCTCGTTACCGGCGACGAGGAAACAGGGGGGAAAAACGGTGCAAAAAAGGCCCTGGAAAGGATCAAAGCCGATTTTTGCATCGCCCTGGACGGCGGAAATGTGGGAGAAATCGTGGTCAAGGAAAAGGGGATTTTCACCTTGAAGTTGACTTCGAAAGGAGAAGCCGCCCATGGTTCCCGGCCGTGGCTGGGAAAAAACGCCATCGATGCGTTCATTGAAGACTATGACCGCCTGAAGTCCTTTTTTCCGGAGCCTGCCGGGGACCACTGGCATCGAACCATGAGCTGCAATGTCCTGCATGCCGGAAAAGCCTTCAACCAGATTCCCGAATCCGCGGAAGCGGTGCTCGATATCCGGTATACCGAAAACGACGATATGGACGCCCTGTATGAAGAGATGCGGCGTTCGGTGCATGGGGATCTCCGGATCCTGAAAAAGGAACCGCTGTTTTTCAGTGGAACGTCCCCGTATATTGATCTTCTACTGGAGATTTCCCCCCAAAGCCGGACCACTTTCGAACACGGGGCAAGCGACGCCCGGTTTCTTTCCGAGTTCGGCGTCCCGGGGGTGGTTTGGGGTGCAGACGGGGAACAAAGCGCCCACAGCCGAAAGGAGCGTGTGCTGATTTCCAGCATCCAGGCGCTCCATGACCGCCTGGAAAAATTTATAAAGAAAGTACAAGACGGCACTCGAAGGAAACGGCCTTCCGACCAGGATGGGATAAACAGGAGCGCACCGTGAAAGGGGTCGAAGCCGTTACCGTTTCTGGTTATTACCCCGGGGTGATCGGAAAGGTGATTGAGGTCCACGCCCTTTATTACCACCGGCATTGGGAGTTCGACAGGTCTTTTGAAATCCAGGTGGGACGGGAATTGGCGGATTTCATGGCGCATTTTGACGAAACACGGGACGGTTTTTGGGCGGCCCGGGCCGGAGATGTTTTTACGGGATGTATCGCTGTGGACGGCCGCCTGAGAGAAACCCAAGGCGCCCGGATCCGCTGGTTTATCGTTGATCCGGCCTTTCACGGCAACGGCCTGGGGCGCTTGCTGCTTCGAAAAGCCGTGGCTTTCTGCACACCGGAAAAAGGTATTCGGCGTATCTTTTTATGGACCTTCCGGGGGCTTGATGCGGCCAAACGACTTTATGAACAAGAAGGGTTTCGCCTCGTTGAAGAACAGGAGATCCGGCATTGGGGAGCAACGATCCAGGATCAAAAGTATGAACGTGCGGTGAGCCCTGATCCTACCGGATGCACTCCCGGATAAACTCCGTCAGCATCTTCTCCAGAACCGAATACGAATAATGGCGCCGGGCCACGGCGTAATTGTGTTCCACCATTTCTTCCCGATACCGGCGGTCGGTCAGCACCCGGCGGACTTCGTTCAATGTCTCTTCGGAGATGTACCCGTCCATTTCGATGGCCCGAAACCCCTTAGGCTTGATGTCCATCAGATAGATGGAGTAGGTGTTGACCACGATGGGTTTCTGAAAATAGAGGGCCTCCAAAAACGCGTTTCCAAACCCTTCGTAAGTGGAAGGATAGGTCACCAGATCCGAATGGGGGTATACGTCTGAAAGGGCGTAGACTTTCTCGCCTTCGGGCGTAATGCCCCGCTTTTCCTGAATATGGGTGCAACAAAAGAGCGTGTTCACTGAAAGCATTTGGGAGTATTCCCGGAGTCGTTTCTCATAGTCGTACCCTTCATCTCCGGATGCATGGGAGATGACCAGCTTCGCCCGGGTCCCGAGACGGTGGACGAGTTCAATGGCCAGTTCGATCCGCTTGCGTTTCACGATCCGGGTGGGCTGGAGGATGAAGAGTTCGTCATCGGAGATACCCAGGGCCTTTCGTACATCCGCCGCATAGGCATCCGGGACCGGCGGCGGGTTTTCAAAGTCCATGACGTTGGGAATCACATGGGAGGAAATCCCGGTGCGCAGGGCCAACTGGTGCGCTGCAGAGGAATTGATCACCACATGCCGGATGCTGGGGAGGTTGGGAGGAAACGCCATGTTCAGATAATCCCACACCGCGTTTCTCTTGAACCGCTGTCGTTCCCAGAAAAAGTCATGATGGTGAGCGATGGCGGTGATTCCTGTTTCTGCGATCAGTTCGGTAATCGCGATGCCCAACGGCAGATTGATCGGAATCGTCACCGCGTTTTCGATCACCAGAAACCGGATATCGAATTTCTCGATGAAACGGTAGAGCCGGTCTTTGAGATGCCGGGCCAGGATGTGGGTTTTCGCGGTGATGGACGGGTCCCGTGTGACGACCCCGAAGCAGTGGGCATGGATTTCCTTAATCTCCGGATGCCGGAAGTGGGCTTCTTCTATACAAAAGGAGCGCTCGACGGGCCAATCGAGTTCCCCGGCACAATAAAAGCAGTCAAACCCCTCTTTTTCAAAAATGGCGGCCCATTTTTGGGTTTCCAGGGAAACCCCGTCGGTTCCGGCCAGGCGGGTTGAAATGAATCCCACGTGTTTATTCTGTTTCGAATATACGATGGATGCCACGGTTCCTCCTTCCAATGCATGGATTGAAAAAAAACTTTCCCAGGCCGAAAAAGCAGCGAATAAAGATCTTGTGGAGCCCCGCCCTTCAAAACGGAGCGATAGGGTTCATAACAGGCTCCTTTTGTTGTCGATGGATGCAATCCATGCAGGAGGAAGGAGCGCCGCCGCGGGTTTGTCTAGCAAAAAAATCATGTTCCCGCCTTGTGGATGAACGAAGTGTGCCGGAAGCCGGACATTCTCGTCAAGGAGGAGCTGCCTTAAGACGGACGCCTTCGAGGCGCCGGAAATCAGGAAACAGACGGAACGCGCGGCATTGATGGCGGTCAATGTGAGACTGAGACGCGGAAGGGGCGGGTCTCCGCCATGAACCGAAACGGCAAGGCGTTCCGGGGGAATCCGGTCCATGAATTCCGGAAAAAGGGATCCCACATGGCCGTCGGCGCCCATACCGAGAAAAACGAGGTCAAAAAGAGGCGCCCCTTTTCGTCGGGTTTTTTGAAATCTGCGAAGCGCGGCCTCGTATGTTTCGCATCGTTTTTCCATGGGCCCGGACACGGGCATGGGATGAACATGGGTCGGGGGTATTGGAATATGCTGTAAAAGGTCGGATTGGGCCGTACCGAAGTTGCTTGCCGGATCTGAAGGATCCACCATCCGTTCATCCACCCAGAACAGGTGGATGCGATTCCAGGGAAGTTCCGAGCGATACGGTTCTCGGCCCAACCGCTGATGGATCGGTCGGGGGGTGCTGCCTCCTGAAAGGGCCGCCGTAAAATCGTTTTGTGCTTCGAGGCATGCCATGGCGGCTTCCCGAAACAGGCGGGCCCCGAGTTCACAAAATTCGGAAAAGCATTTCGCGACATAAATTTTGGGCATCGGATGCAGAAAAGGGGGCGCCGGAGACATTTCAGGTTCCTGGGCGCACGGCGGCGGCGTTCAGGGTGGTTTGGATCCGGTTTTGAATATGGGGCATGCCGCATCCCTCGTGGATGGATTTTCAGGAAAACCCGTTGAAAAAGGAAATGTTTTCATTTTCATCGAATTTCTGTAAACGCTATTTTCATTGACAAGCGCTCAAATGTCAAATAACGATTTAAAATCATCCGAAAATATCGAAGCTGTCAGCGATCGATCCTCTGAGGTATCAGAAGCGAGATGAACCGCTTCGCGAGCGCATTCCCCGCGGCGTTTCAGGGCAAAAGGGAAATCCCGGTCTGGAGGTCAGCGGAAAACTCTTCAAGGCGGAGGGCGTTTCAATGGGGGAGATCAAAAAGAAAAAACAAAAGAGCAGCCGGCAAGATGCCAATGCGGCAAAAAAACGCCGAGAAAACCAACCAGATACGGGGCTGGAATTGCTGGTGATTACCCGGGAGACCTACCGGGCGCCGGTGGATCCGTCGGAACCGGTTCAGGTCCAGGTGGGTAAAAAGCGGTTCGATGCCGTCAATGTGGCCAGGCGGGGGATCGGATTCATCGTTTCGGGCCCCGACGCATTCGTAGCCGGCGAGGTTATCGATCCTTTAACGATGATTGTCGGAAAAACGCGGATCACTTTTAAGTGTCGCGTGGTTCACGTTTCCCCTTGTGAAGGGGGAAAGTATCTGTGCGGTATTGAAATCGTTCATCCGGACCCGGAATCCCTTGCCCGGTTTGAAGCCTACCTTGAACGCAACCGCCATTCATTGTTTTCAAAATAAAAAGTCGACAACGCATCCTGAATGAACATATGAACACACCGGGATAAAAAGAGATACGCGCGGAATGCCGGAAGAAAAAGAAAAAAAAGATATTTTAAAAGACGTGCTCTCGGGTCTTTCCGAAGATCCGATTCCGGGCATTGAGGAACTCGCCGAACTCATCTACCGGGCCATCCCGGAGGAAACCCGGGCATCGGAACTGGAAAAACTGCGTTCCAAGGTTTCCAAGCCAAAAAAACTCAAGAAAAAGACCACCCATTATCTTTCCGAAGATATCTTCGAGACCCTTGAAGAAACCAGAGAAAAACTCATTGAGATGCTCTCGGAATTACCGACGATGCGGATTTCTAAATCCAGGATCGTCAATCAGGCCCTGGAGATGATCCTCAAGGAGTTTCACGAAAAGGGAGAGGACAGCCGGCTCGTCAAAAAGATTTTGAAACGCAGCCCGGAAGACAAGTGACGAAAAGGAGGCGCGGTATGGTCGTGATTTGTCCGGAGTGCCGAAAAGAGCACCACATCGATGAAAATCGGATCCCGCCCAATGTCAAAGTGGCAAAATGCCGCGCCTGCGGTGCCCGTTTCCCTCTGCCGGTGTCCACGCCGTCGCCCGATACGGTGGCGGTCCCCGGCGTCGGAGTCAAAAAAACCCGCGCCATCGGTGTGGCTTTGAGCAAGGGAGGTGTGGGCAAGACCACCACATCGGTGAACCTGGCGACGGGATTGGCTCACGCCGGATACGACGTTCTCCTTGTGGATACGGATACCCAGGGACAGGACGCTTACATGCTCGGCGCAAAGCCCAATGCCGGGCTTACGGAACTGGTCACCAGGGAACTGTCGCCCCAAGAGGCCCTTTGCCAAGTGCGGGAGCGGCTCTGGCTTTTGGCCGGCGGAAAATCCTTGGCCGGCATCAAGCGGCTTATCAGCCGGAAAGATTTCGGAGGGGAAATGACCCTCTCCGAAGCCCTCAAACCCATTGAAAGCGCCTATGATTTTGTCATTGTGGATACGTCTCCCGGATGGGATCCGCTCACGGTGAACGCCTTATTCTATGTGACCGAAATATTGACCCCGGTTTCTCTGGAAGTCATGACCCTTCACGGCCTCCTTGAATTTTTGAAAAGCCTGGCCTCCATTCAAAAATATCACAACACCCTGACTTTGAAATACATTCTCCCCACTTTCTTGGACCTGCGGATCAAGCAGTCCGCAAAAATCCTTGAAAAACTGGATAAGCTTTACGGACAGCTTTTGTGCAAACCCATTCGGTACAATGTCCGGCTTTCGGAGGCGCCGGCGTTCGGCCAGTCCATATTCGAATTTGCTCCGGGGTCCCACGGTGCCGACGATTATCGGGATCTGGTCCGGAAAGTGGCGGGGAGGGAAGACCTTTTCGAAAATTGAGCCGGTGCCCGCTTCCGGACGGATCAGGCCGCAGACGGAAATCGTCTCATGAGCCTCCGGTTCACGGTGTTTTGGATCCAAAAGGCCGGGCGTCCGTCGAAAACGCCTTTTTTTTCAGGATACCCCCGTTCCGCCCTCGAGGTTGTAAATCAAAAGAAAATTCTTCCCCGGAGCAAAGGGCCGCAGCGCTTTTTCTTCCAGTGCCTCGCCATTAAAGGAGCGCTTCCCCGGAAAGCCTCCGGCCGGCATGTCCTCTTCCCGCGATTTCGATCACCCCGGAAAAGGGGTGCCCGGGCGGTACCACGCACTTGTTTCGGAATTCCGGGCAGCGGTTGGTTCCCCGCAATCCGCCGGATTGAAACCGGATTCCTGACTCCATCGAGATGGCCCCGCCGATAAAAAACCTTCGGAGGCATCCTCGGCTGCCCGTGTCAGAATCTTGTGAGGCATCGCCAATCATGCTAAACAGGATCCCGTGGTTTGCCGGGGAGAACCGGTCAGGAGAAATCCGGGATGCTTCGTACCCATCGATGACGACCGGGAAAAAACACAAGGAATAAGGAATGAAGTGCCGTAAGCCGGAAAAAACAGGTTCAGCGGGACCGGCGCGCGCCTCGTGGCGCACGGGGCCGTTGGCGGTAGATGTACTCCATCTGTATGTGCTGGCCGGATTCGCCGTGACGCAACCACTTTTTGACCTGATTTCCCGGAATCCCGAATTTTTAGTCGCCCATCGTGCGGGAGCCGCGTCCACGGTTTTTTTGGCTGGAATTTTGACGTTTGGACTCCCGACGGCGCTGGCCGCGGTGGAAGGCATCTTCCTGCTTTTTGGCGGGCGCTGCAGGACGGGATTGCACTTGGTCTGGATAGCACTCCTGGCCGGCTTGAGCCTATCTCCTTTATTGATCCGTTCCCTGCCACTGCCTGGATATGCGCAAATCGCAGGTGCGATCGCCGCCGCCGCCGCCTTTACACTGCTCTATGCCCGGATGAAGCCGGTTCAGTGGTTTGTTTCCTCCTTGATTCCGGTGATGATTATTTTCCCCGGGCTTTTTTTTCTAAACCCCACCGTCCTCGGTATCCTCTTCCCGGAAAAAAAGACAAAAGGGGATTATGAAAAAGTACACGCGACGGCGCCGATTGTGTTTATCATATTTGACGAGTTCCCCCTCATTTCCCTTATGGACAGCGATCTGCATATCGATGCACTTCGGTTTCCGAATTTTGCTCGCTTTGCGGAACGATCCTTTTGGTTTCGAAACGCCATTACGGTTCGGGCCGGAACCGAAAAAGCCGTTCCGGCCATTCTCACCGGAATTACACCGGGAGCGAAAACCGTGCCCACGTTGCAGGATCATCCCAATAATTTGTTCACACTGATGGGGGGCACCTACGAAATGAAGGTTTTCGAGACACATTCCTCCCTGTGTCCGGACCGTTTGTGCAGCCGCAAATTGGCGCCCTTGAGCCCCTTCGAAGGCACGCGACGGATGGTTTGGGACCTGGTTGCTGTATATCTGCATGTGGTACTGCCGCCTGAGTTCAGACACGGGCTGCCGGTGGTGTCCCAATCCTGGAAAGGGTTCTGGGAAAATGATCACACGGCTTTTTTGCCGGACGAGAGGCATAAAGAGTCCGGAACGCACCCCGGGGACCCCAAAGAAAACCGGCTTCGGCTTTATGCGGCATTTTTGGACTCCATCACCGATGCGGATTCCACGTTATATTTCTTGCACATTTTATTGCCTCATCTTCCATGGGAATATCTGCCGTCCGGAAAGCTGTACGTCACCGATCGCATCACGATTCCCGGACTCGATTACAAGATGGGGGGGTGGAGCGGGGAGGCCTCCTTGGCGGCGCAGGGGTATCAGCGGCATCTTTTACAAGTGGCATTGGTGGATCGGCTCTTGGGCGAATTGGTGCAGCGTTTGAAAGAAAAAGGGATTTTTGAGCGCTCACTGATCGTCGTCACGGCAGACCATGGCGCCAATTTCTGGCCGGATCGAAAACGGCGGGACGTCCTTCCCGATTTCCCCATGGATGTCCGCAATATCCCGCTGTTCATGAAAGTCCCCCATCAAAAAGAGGGGAAAGTCATCGATTGCTATGTGAGGAATATCGATATTCTCCCGAGTATTGCCGAACTCCTTGGAATCCCTTTGTCCTGGCGGGTCGGTGGCCGTGTCCTTTTTTCAAGAAACCCGTCCACGGGAGAAATGGAGCCACTCCCATGTCATGAGGTGTTGCCGCCATTGCATGCGGCCAAACGCCTGGAAAGCCTGAAATACAAAAATGCACTGTTCGGTGGGAAGGGGTCTCAGGAAGACCTCTTTCGGCCGGGCCCGTATCGAGATATTGTGGGCCGGGAAGTGCGGGAATTCCAGCCTGTGTATCGAAAGGGAATCCATGTCCAACTGGACAAAGAAGCGTATTTTGAACACGTGGATCTTGAATCGTCGTTTATTCCCGCCCTCATTTCCGGTCGCCTCCACAATGCGGATTCCGAAAACCCCTATGTATTGGCGGTGGCAGTCAACGATCGAATCGCCGGGATCACCCGAACCGTGAAAAATGATTCCGGGAACTGGGAATTTTCCGTGGTTGTGCCCGAAGCCGTTTTTGTCCAAGGAAAAAACAAGATCGAGGTTTTTCTGGTGCAGGGCGGGGAAAAGAATGTCAGGCTTGTCTCGATTGAAGAGAATCGAATGCTCGGATACCGCTTGATGGCCGGCACGCCCCCTGAAGGGGAACACATCCTGTCACCCGACGGCCGAACAATCAAAATCAATCCGGAATTGTTTCAAAGCCATCTGGAGACGGTGACGACCGAAAAGGCCGGCGTCTGCTTCAGCGGCTGGGCGGCGGATGTCCGCCGTTCGACGCTGCCGGAGAGCATTCTTCTTTTCAAAGACGGTGTTGCCTGTCAAAGCGGCAGGACGAACAAATACCGTCCCGACGTGGTGCGGCATTTTCAGAAGCCGGAACTGATGTACTCTGGATTCCAGATGGCCGTCCCTTTTTCAACCCTTCCAGGGAAAACGGACCGGAACCCCGTGATCCGGGCATTCGCCCTGTCTGCAGACGGCCAGGCCACCGAGTTGAATTACGGGTATGAATATCCTTTCAAGAAATCATTTCTTATGAATCCACCGAAAACCGTTATGAACGCAGGAGGCGGACAATGAAAAAACGGATTGTTTTGATGTGTTGTTCAATAATGGCGCTCTTTTTTCTGAGTGCCCATCCGGCTGAGGCCTACCTGGACCCCGGGACAGGAAGCATGCTGGTCCAGGGACTGCTGGCGGCCATCGCCGCCGCGGGGGTTTCCCTGGGAGTCTTCTGGAAGCGCATTAAGGCCTTTTTTCGCGGGACTTCTTCCGTAAAGCCGGAACCGAATGACGAGCCGGACGATGACTGATTTCGGGTCGTTCAGGGATCCGGCGGGAAGCGTGTTTTCTGTGGATGGGAAGCTGTTTCGCAGCGTATTCCCGCCGGGCATAAAGGATTTTGAGGATGCGCGGGGAAAAGCGGTTTTTCGGAAACTGATCGCCGCCGGCCTCTTGATTGACCATCAGGAAGTGCAGATTCCGAAGGGAGCCCCCGAAGAAACGGTCTGCTGCCTTGAGCATCCGGTGCTTCCGTTTGTGAGTTATCCCTGGGAGTGGCCCTTTTCTTTGCTCAAGGACGCGGCGTTGCTTCAGCTCGATATCATGGAAAGGTTGATACCCCAAGGGTTTTGGCTGCGAGACGCCAGCGCATTCAATGTCCAATATGATGGATCCGGGTTGAAACTCATCGATACACTCTCCATCGGAAAGCGGGTTCCGGATAGCCCGTGGATGGCGTACGGCCAATTCTGCGCCCATTTTTTGGCGCCGCTCGTGATGGCGGCTTTCGGCGATATCCGGCTTCTGGGCCTGTGGCGGAATTTCATCGACGGTTTTCCATTGGACCTGGCCGCATCGCATTTAAAGTGGAAAAATCGATTCCGACCCGGTCTTTTCATGCACCTTGTACTGCATGCCTATTTTCAGAAAAACGCCCAGCGACGGGAAAAATTGACACAGGGGTCTTCCTCCAAAACCCCCAAGGCGACAGACAGGGGATTGCTGGGTCTTGTCCGTTCTCTCAGGCGGACCATTTCACACATTTCCCTTCGGAACCTCTCCGGCATGTGGAGAGATTATGAAACATATCGAATTTACAATACAAACGAGATCCACGCCAAGACGGAATTTTTGACTCGGATCATAGAGCGGGTTCAACCGAAAATGGTTTGGGATTTGGGAGCCAATGTCGGAGAATTTTCACAAACAGCCGCCAGCTTGGGCGCTTTCGTGGTCAGCATCGAGCAAGATCCCGTCTGTGCGGAAATGATTTACCACTCAAACAAACGGCAAGCCGTTCAAAGTCGGATCCTCCCCCTGACGATGGATATTGCCAATCCGTCTCCGGGTCTAGGGTGGAACGGCTGTGAGCGGTTAAGTCTTCAGGAGCGGGGTCCAGCCGATCTCGTTTTGGCTTTGGCATTGATTCATCACTTGGTCCTCTCTGCCTGCATTCCATTAAATCGAATCGCGCACTGGTTTTCCGAAATTGCCAAAAGCGTGGTTGTTGAATTCGTTCCGCCCGGAGATCCAATGGTGTTGAAGCTGTTATCCAATCGGCATACCGGTCATTTGCCCTATAATCCAATGGTTTTTAAAGATGCATTCGATCCTTTTTTTGAGCGGGTCGATGAATGGCAACTCACAAACGGCAGGACAATCATCTGGTACCGGCGGTTTTGAAGTATATCCCTAGTCCGAATATCCGCGTTCCCCCGTGGCGATGTCCACCAGACGTCCATTTTCGAATCGGAGTATCCGGATAAACCGGTTGGGACCGAGGTTATATATCCACTCTTCCACTTTTACATGAACTTTTACAAGAAACGGCTCCCGGTACGGATATCGGCTTCCATTCTCCCGGTAGGTTCCAAAATCACGCAGGATGCGTTCCTCTTCCCAGGCCTGGACCATGTCGGGTTTCCCGCAGTCTTTACGAACATCGATGATGCGGTCCCCGATGGAGATCAGGCGGGTACCGCATCGAAATGCATATGCCGAAGATATGGAAATACCCAAAGACGCTGCCACTGAAATCAGCATCGACGCGAAAAAGACAAATTTCAACCGGATCATCAAATCCGTTCCCATGAAAATCTCCTATGTCCGCTTTTTAACTCAATAATAGGGGCCTATTCGCTTTCCGTAAAGGCGCAGACCGTGAAATTTTCCGATTGAATGCCGCTGTTGTAGACGAAATGCGAAGCGATGTCGTCTTAAGGGACAAACGGAAAAAAAAGGAGGTTTGCGATGAAAAAGAAAAGATTGCTCGTTTTTGCCGTTGTCGCAACGACCGCTTTGGCGTTCCTTGGTGCATCCCGTGCCGATGCGAGGAGTCCGCAACGGTATCGGTGGGAAGGGGTTGCCATCGGAATCGGTGCCGCCCTCGTCGGCAGCGCATTATTCCATCCTCCTTATTACCATCGGCCCGCACCGATGCCTTTTTATCCTTACCCGCCGCCTCATCAACCCGAATGTTATCGGTGGGAGGTTCGACGCATCTGGATCCCCGCGGAATATGATCGGATCTGGATTCCCGGACATTACGGCCGCAAGGGGTGTTGGATTCCGGGACACTGGGAAAAACGCATGGTCCATCCCGGGCATTGGGAGGAAAGGCGCTACTGCGTTCGGGAAAGATAACGCCGGAAACCGACACCGATGAGGACGCATAGCGGCCCTTTTATTTTCTTGGGGCCGTTCAAATCAAGGTCAATCATTGCACCGCGGGGAAGGATCGTCTAAAGTATAGTATATTCAGACTCCATGACAGGCCATGGATCCATCTTTTTTCAATCATTTCAATGAATCAATAGAGACGATTGCAAAATGGCGGGAAAATCCCCCCGGGGGTTCAAGACGGCGGTGCTTTTCATTCTTTTTTTTGTCCTGCTGGCCGGCATCGGCACAGTCATTTATTGCTTTTATCTGTCCTTTGAAATTGAAAAACGGTTTTCAGGACGCCGTTGGCAAATTCCGTCACGGGTCTATTCGGATGTGACCCTTTTGTACCCGGGCCAGCGCATCAACAAAGCGCTGTTTTTTTCGAAACTGAAGGATTTGGGGTACCAAACAGTTTCTCAACCACCTAAAATAAAAGGAGAAATGTGCTTTTTTGACTCTAGCCTCGTTCTTTTTCTAAAGGATGTGCAAAGACCCGGAATGCACCGAGAAGGCTATCCGGTCCGGATTGATTTGAATGCCGATCGAATTGAAGCCATTCGGCGCGAAGACACCCGGGAGCCCCTTGACATCCTCGAAATCGAACCCGAAGCGCTGATGCTGTTCTTCGGAGACGAACGGGAACAGCGCCGCCTCGTATCCATCGATCAGGTCCCGGAGCATCTGATCCACGCGGTTTTGGCCATTGAAGACAACCGGTTTTTCCAGCATCCGGGAATCGATCCCATCGGGATGGTGCGGGCGCTTGTGACCAATCTGCGTTCAGGGTCCATCCGCCAGGGCGGATCGACCCTGACCCAGCAATTGGCCAAGAATTATTTCCTCACGCCGGAGCGGACGTTTTCCCGAAAGATTCGGGAAGTATTGATCGCGCTCACCATGGAAGCCCTATACGACAAAAAAACCATCCTGGAGATTTACCTCAACGAGATCTATTTCGGTCAAAAAGGCGCGGTTTCCGTCAATGGAATCGGAGAGGCGGCGGATTTTTATTTCGCAAAATCGGTGGAAGCGCTTTCCCTGGATGAATGCGCCCTTTTGGCGGGACTGATCAAGGCCCCCAATCGATACACCCCCCGCAACCACCCGGAGGCCGCCGAAAGTCGGAGAAACCGCGTTCTCCACGCCATGTTTCAGGAAGGATACATCGACGAAAAACAGCTCAAGGCCGCAATTTCGATTCCGATAACAACGGCCGGTCTTGAACGGTACGGAAAACGCGCACCGTATTTCATGGACTATCTTTCCGAACAGCTGGCGCTCCTTTATCCCAAAGAGGTTTTGTCGGGCTCGGGGTTTTCCATTTATACCACTTTGGACACACAGGTGCAGCGGGCCGCGGAAAACGCCCTTTCCGAAGGATTGAAGCGCCTGGAATATCATCACCCGGAACTCAAGCGATCGAAACGGGAAAATCGCCTCCAGGGCGGGGTCATCGTCATGCACCCCAAAACCGGCGCGGTCCTGGCCATGGTGGGGGGCCGGGATTACAGCATCTCCCAGTTCAACCGGGTCACCCAGGCCAAACGGCAACCCGGGAGCACCATAAAACCCTTCGTTTACCTGAGCGCCCTGGACCGCCTGAATCCCGCCTCCATGCTCTCCAATGCACCGATCACGATCCTGGTGGACGGCCGCCCGTGGCAGCCTAAAAACTACAAACCGATTCATGAAAGCCAAATCCGCTTAAAAGACGCACTGGCGCAATCGGTGAATCTGGCCACCGTGGATCTGGCCATGGCCGTCGGCTTGGAAAAGGTGGCAGAGACCATTGGAGCATTCGGTTTTTCAACACCGGTGGAACCCTATCCCGCCCTGTCTTTAGGCGCCTTCGAGGTGATTCCTCTGGAACTTGCCCGGGCCTATTGCGGATTCGCCGGTGACGGCGTGATTCCTTTCCCCCTGTCTTTAAAAGATGCCTATGATGAAAAAGGCAAAACCCTTCAACGCAAGTACATGACTTTGAATCCGGTGACGTCGCCTTCCAAGGCGTTTCTGATGACCTCTATGCTGGAATATGCCGTTACCCGCGGAACCGGCCGCGCGTTGTCAAGACTCG
>Ga0209163_1001187_pt1 | contig 31600 bp, 20 predicted proteins | sample MTBAKSrepl2MetaG_FD_187457 | JGI IMG/M metagenome (GOLD analysis project Ga0209163, IMG submission 187457) | Enrichment culture microbial communities om Arthur Kill intertidal strait, New Jersey, USA, that are MTBE-degrading - MTBE-AKS2 (Arthur... | ecosystem: Environmental > Aquatic > Marine >...
GTCGGAAGCGGATCCCCTCTACGCATCAAGCTTTCTGCTCTAGGCCGGGTTCGGATTCTCGCTTCCCTGTTTGGACGGTGTTCTTCTACTTCAAATTATCCCCCTAAAGATACAAGGCCGGGTTCCGGTGTTGAACCCGGCAAAACGCAACAACCACATGAACCCTGCCAACTATAATTACGTATTGTTCAACTACCCACCCCCAGCCCCAGCCTCCGACACGCAAGCAGTCCAAAGGAGGGGGCGAGGACGTTCGTTATTTGTATTGTTAATATACTAATCTGGCAGAAGGGGACAAGCCCCTTCCCTACAATTCATCCTTCTTACGGAGGGGGTTTATCTCCCTCCGCCAACCTTCGCATCAGCCAGTAGGGAAAAGGCCTGCCTTTTCCACTATCTAACTCACAATACCAATTGTGGTTGAGGCGTCCCACAAGGGGAGGCTTTGCACGGCCTCAACCCTACAAATTATTCATCGTACCGAGGGAATCTATCTCCCTCCGAACAGTTGACCAGTGTCGCTTGGGCGGGTCTGGGACCCGCCCGTACGGTTGTCCCAATCAGATGCAGTGGAAGGGGACAAGTACTGCTCGCTTCGTTCCCAGCATCATGACCCCTTCCCTACAAATTATCTCTATCCTTTGACCGAACCGGCCATCATGCCGCGTACGAAGTAGCGCTGCAAGCCAAGGAACACAATCAGCGGCAGAATCATGCTGACGAACGCTGCCGAGGTCATCAGGTGCCAGTCCTGTCCTTTTTCTCCAACCAAACGAGCAACCGCGATGGTGACGGTCTGGTTTTTCTCGCCCAGGAAGACCAGGGCGACCAGATAGTCATTCCAGAGCCATAAGAACTGGAAGATCGCGAAAGATGCCAGAGCGGGAACAGACAACGGCAGGATCAGTTTGGTAAAGATGGTGAAATTGGAAGCACCGTCAATGTAAGCCGATTCCAATAACTCCCGTGGGATGGTACCAATATAGTTAAAGAGCAGGTAGGTCGCCAATGGTAAGCCAAAGCCACTATGCGCCAACCAGATGCCCAGGAAGGTACCGTTCAACCCCATATTCACATAGTCTTTGAGGACAGGAACCAGGGCAATCTGCAACGGTACCACCAACAACGCCACAATGATCGTAAACACGATGTTACGTCCAGGAAATTCCAACCAGGCGAAACCGAAGGCGGCGAATGCCGCAATCAGGATCGGGATGATCGTACCTGGAATGGTGACCGCCAACGAGTTCAGGAAGGCACCGCCCAGGTTATTCCCGGTTCGGGTGATTGTTTGACCCTGACCATCCTTGTAAGTGATGGTTTTACCGCCGATCACGTCTGAGTAGTTTTTAAGCGTCAGATTGGTCGCAAAACCGACCCAACGGTTCTCAGAAATGATGGCGGTTCGCGTGCGTTTATTACCATACCAGGTAATCAAACGACCGTCATCCAATTTAACCGTGTTACGGAACTCATCGAAGGTGGCAGTTTTGCCCAATATTTCGAATTCACCATCGAGGTCTACAGATTCCGGTAGGACGATACGCTCAACCTCCACATTTTCCTTGTGGGGGAAAACCTGCCACCAGCCACTGCGGAAAATATCTTCACTGGGGCGGAAGGATGTGATCAGAATACCCAAAATTGGAATCAACCAGATCACACAGATGACGATCAGGATGAAATTGTTCCAAAAGGCTGACTTTTGCTTGGCGGATCTTAAGGTTTTCTTAGCCATCAGAACCCCCTTCTTGATTGATTGTATTGGCGAACATTGTTGACAATAACCGGGGTTACCAGCAGCAACAACACAATAGCGATCGCTGATGCCTTTCCCGCATCGGTATAGGTGAAACTCTGCAGGTAAAACTCATTCGCAATCACGTTTGTTCCATTGTTACCACCAGTCATCACGCGTACAATATCAAAAGTCTTCAGGCTAAAGATCACAATGGTGGTGGTCACTGTCAGCAGTGTTCCTTTAATATAGGGCACAATTACTGAGAAAAAGGTCTTGATTTCACTGGCGCCGTCGATGCGCGCCGCTTCCAACAGTTCAGCCGGCACGCCTTTGATAGCGCTGGAAAGAATCACCATGGCATAACCTGTTTGCAACCAGATCATGATGACGATCAGGAAGAAATTGTTCCACGGAGGCAGGCTAAGCCAGGGTTGAGGCGTACCCCCAAGCGCAATTACAAGCGCATTGAGCAAGCCAATTTCCTGGATGCCAACGCCTGTGCCTTTGTAGGTGTAAATAAACTTCCAGATAACACCCGCTCCAACGAAAGAGATCGCCATCGGCGTGAAGATGATGGACTTGTAGAGCACTTCAGCCTTGGTGCGGTCTGCCAGGGTCGCGATGAGCAATCCCAACCCAACACTGAAGGCTGTGCCAAAAATCAGCCACAACAAATTGTTGCGGAAAGTTTCAAGCATGCGCGGATCAGTGAAAGCGAACTTGTAATTTTCGAATCCGACCCACTCTGTACCCAGGTAGTTGCGGAAGCTGGCAACCAGTGAACGAAAAACCGGTATTGCCAGAAACCAAGCCATAATCACAACAGCAGGTCCAACAAAAACAAAGGGCTGCAGCACCCTGGATACCCGTTTGGGTAGTTTCATCACAAGCCAGTTCGTGACCACATAGAGCAAGGCGACGCCACCAACACCCCACACAATTGCTACTAACACCTGAACGATTTGGGGAGCGTTGGCTTTTTGAAGAAATAAATATCCCTGCCACAAAACTAAAAAAGTCAGTGCAGGGACGAGAATGGATACCAGAATTTGACCCAGGGTGGTGCCAAACCAGGCAAGAATTTTGGTTACTGTATTGTTGCTATTGGGTGTTGGTGTTTTAGCTTCTAATACACTCATCCAGTCACCTCCTCAGCTGTTTGAAGTCTATGGTTTGGAGAGCAGGCTCGATTTTGGCGCCTGCTCTCCACTTTTAGTCAAATTACTAAGAGGCGTTCCTTATTGGGTCGGCCATGAGGCGTCAATCTGCTGCAGGGCTTCCTGCCGCGTGATTGAGCCAGAAACGTAATCGGTCATGTACTTCCAGAAGGTACCAGCACCAACAGCACCGGGCATATTATCCGAGCCATCGAAGCGGAAGGTAGTGGCGTTGCGGATGGTTTCAGCCACACCGCGGGTCACGGGATCTACGTACCAGTCGAGGTAAGCATCATTGTGGGTCAGGATAGCGCCACCCTGCTCAACCCAAACCTTGAGGGATTCACCGGTTGAGAAGTACTGGATAACAGCGCGCACTTCGGGACGATCATTGAAGACGGCGTAAATGTCACCAGCCCCGAGAACGGGGGAGCCGTATTCTTCCTTGATTCCGGGCAGGTAGAAGAAACTGTAATCCACACCAGCAACGGACTCTTCGGGGAAGAAGGTGGTCACAAAGTTACCCTGGCGGTTGAACCAGCACTTGGGCGGATTCTCGAACATGGGTTTGGGGGCATCGCCAAAGTTGATGGTGGTGATGGCAGCACGGCCGCCATAAACATAGGCGTCATTGAACCAGATTGCTTCAATGTAATCGAGGGCTTCGTTGACTTCGGGTGAGTCGAATTTGAGTTCGCCCTTGACCCATTTGTCATAGCCTTCGCCGCCGGCAACACGCAGCATCACATCTTCAATCCAGTCGGTCATGGTCCAGCCAGTGGCTGCGCCGGATTCGATACCAATACACCAGGGGGTGTCACCATCAGAGGCGATTTGTTCTGTTAAAGTCATCATCTCTTCCCAGGTGGTGGGGACTGTGTAACCAGCCTCATCGAAAGCCTTTTTGGGATAGAAGACGAAGGATTTACCATTGGCACGTGCCCAGATACCACCAACGATGGTTCCATTTGGACCTTCCATCATGGCCAGATCTTGCCATGCCTGGCTATAGTTGGTCTTGATCCAGTCTGGATCGATCAGGGTGTTCATGTCGATGGCATAGCCTTTTTCCACGGCATATCTTAACAAACCGGGTTGTGGGTAGTCAGCGATATCGGGGGCGTCACCACCATCCAAACGGATGTTGATGTTGGCTTCGAATTCCTTGGAGCCGGTATATTGAATATCAATACCGGTCTTCTCTTCGAAGGACTTGATGCTGTCATTGAAAACGACCTCATCCTGGTCAGTGAAGGGCCCAGCCATGGTGACGACGGTACCCTTGTACATGCCAGCGTAAGCGTTGGCAAGTTCCTGTCCTTGTGGGAGGGCTGCCACGGTTTCACCGGCGGGTTCTTCCACAACAGGCTCTTCGGCGGGAGCAGCCTGGCAGGCGCCAAGCAGCATGGTCGCAATTATCAGAATAGCAATTGTCGACCAAAGAACATTTTTCTTAAACATTTTTTCTCCTTTGAACTATTTTTAATTGTTGAAACAACTTACAAACTTGGCAGACTTCGTCTCATTCCCTCTTTGATCTCTCCTTCCTATCTCCCGTGAAGATTCGCGAGCGATTAAACGCGTGGGCAAAGTGACCGAGAGAGACTCAGGCACCTCATCACGCATCAATTGGGTAAGTACCTTATACGACTCAACAGCAATATCGTGTCCGGAAATGGACACCGATGTGAGCGTGGGGTTAATATAGGAGGCCAGCGGGATATCATCAAAACCGACTACAGAAATATCATCCGGGATGGAAAGCTCCGCTTTTTGGATGGCGGAACAGGCTCCCAAGGCCACGTTATCACTGGCGACGAAAACCGCGCTGAAGTCCTGGTTGGATTCAAGCAGCGATCGCATCTGCGTATAGCCGCTCTGCGGGTCGAAATCAGCTTCACGCACAAGCTGCGGGTCAAAAGCGATTCCAGCCTTCTGCAGGGCGGATTTGTAGCCATCCAACCGTTGACTGGCAGAGGTATAGGCTACAGCGGCATTGGTGATGCAGGCAATTTTTGTGTGTCCCAAACCAATCAGGTGACCCACAGCGCTTTCGGCTGCTGCCAGGTTGTCTACATCCACCGAATGAAGCGTGGACCCTGGGATGAAGCCCATCAACACCACCGGAATTTCAGTCTCTTCCAAAGCTTTCATGCCAGGATCGTCCAGGCGGGGGGTCATCAGGATCATGCCGTCAATATGGTGGGCACGGGTGAGCTCGAGATAAGATTCCAGTTGCTGCCCTGGCTCCACCCATTCTAATAGTAATCCCTGCGAGTTTTGCCTTAGAACGTCCAGAAGCCCACCTAAAATCTGGGGCAGGAACGGGTCCGTGGCAATATATTGCGGAGCCCGGCTTATGATCAGACCGATGTTCTTGGTTTGATTGGAAGCGAGGGCGCGGGCAGAAGCGTTGGGATAGTAGCCAAGTTGTTTGGCGGCGGCACGTACTTTATCGGCGGTTTCGGGGCGGATGGCGAAGCGTTTATCGTTATTCAGCACAAAGGAGACCGTGGTCCGTGAGACCCCAGCCAGGTCTGCAACATCCTGACTTGTGATCCTTTTATTCATCCCTGCCTCGTTGTGATTAACGCGCGTTAGTAATGTTAACATTAGTATAACAAGTTTGTTAATCAAAGTCAAGAAGAACAACCTTTCTTTTCGCACATATGGTGTAAAACGGGGGTGGGGGAGGAGAGGGCTGATAACTAATAGCTGATAGCTGATAGCTGATAGCTGATAGCTGATAGCTGATACCCGTCCACTTCGTGGCGAGTACAGGTAGCTGATAGCTTTAAGAAATTGTAGCTGCGAACTATGGCGGATACAAGGCTCTGTTCCTGTGTGTTTTTGTCAACGCGCTCAGCTGTACGGAGAGTGCCATGGTGCTGGGAGCGGAGCGAGCAGTATTCACCTCCCTCCGCGAACATCCGGAAAAGTAGGGAAAAGGCCTGCCTTTTCCTCGGGCAGATCGGATCCCAATTATGGTTGAGGCATGCCTCAATCCTACAATGTTCTCGTACGGAGGGGGTTCTATTGCCCTGTAAGGGTATCTCCCTCCGCCAATTTCAGCATTTCACAAGCGCAGCGGCTCACTGAAGCCCAATCGTACGGGCGGGTTCTAAACCCGCCCCAGAATGGCTAAATCGCGAACCTTTTGTTCATATCTTTAAGGAATGGCCAGTGTCCATTCCCTACGGTCTTCTCTCGTACGGAGGGGACTATGGCGCTGGGAGCGGAGCGAGCAGTATTTATCTCCCTCCGCGAACTTCCGGAAAAGTAGGGAAAAGGCCTGCCTTTTCCTCGGGCAGATCGGATCCCAATTATGGTTGAGGCATGCCTCAACCCTACAATGTTCTCGTACGGAGGGGGTTCTATTGCCCTGTAAGGGTATCTCCCTCCGGCAACTTCCGCATTTCACAAGCGCAGCGGCTGGAGTCGAGCCCCAGCCGTGCGGAGGGATCTTTGCGACAGCCTCATCAGGGTGGGTCTGGGACCCGCCCGTACGGTAGTGGTTATGAAGATGGGTGCAGGTGGGTCCGAAACAACCTTCGTTTGAAAACACTCATTAGGATAGCAAAATCAGTGTTGATAGATAATCAATATTCTCCCAGAATGAGCACTTTGGTGTATCATATACACAGCTATTCAACCTTCAATTCTTTATTCAAAGGAGTCCGAATGAAAAAGTTTAGTTTGCTAATTTCCCTTCTCATCGTTACTGTTTTGGTGCTCGCTGCCTGTCAGCCTGCAGCACCTGAGCTTGGAACAGAAGAGAACCCAATCAAGTGGGTGTTCGTTCCCTCTGGTGAAATGGAATCCGTATCAGCAGGTGCTGACGCAGTTGCCGATATGATTTTCGCAGAGACTGGTCTGGTAGTGGAAACCTTCGTAGCCACTGACTACACCGCTGCTATTGAAGCGGAATGCTCTGGGCAAGCCGATATGGGCTCCCTGGCAACCTTCGCCGCCATTACTGCCGCGGACCGAGACTGCGCATATCCAGCCCTTGTTGCCACACGCTATGGCAGCCCAACATACACCGGGCAGATCATTGCTCATGTTGACAGCGGTATTACCTCTGTTGCCGATCTAAAAGGCAAAGTCTTCTGTGCGACCGATGAAACCAGCACCAGTGGTTGGATCATCCCCAGCATCATGATGCGCGCAGTCGGAATCGATCCTGATAAAGACCTCGAAGTTATTTTCGCAGGCAGCCATGACGCTGCTGTGCTTGGTGTTTACAATGGTGATTGTGACGCCGGCGCTTCCTTTGTGGATGCCCGTACTTCAGTTGAAGACGAGTTCCCGGATGTAATGGACAAAGTTCTCCAGGTTGAGATTTCCGTTGAAATCCCCAACGATGGTGTGCAATTCACCAAAGACTTCCCCGCAGAAACCCAGACAAAACTCGTTGATGCCCTGATCAAAATCATCGGCACCGAAGAAGGTAAAGCTGCCATGGACGCCGCCTATGAGTGGGACGGATTGGAAAAACACGACAATAGTTTCTATGATGCCTTCCGCCAGTTGTTAGACGCGGCTGGAATCACCGCTGAAGATCTCTAAGATTTTCAGATGATGTAACTTTTCAACGAACGGGGGACCTCATGGTCCCCCGTATTAATTTACGGGGTGAGGGCTCATGCTCGAAGTTAGAAATCTAACAAAAGTATATGGTGATGGGACAGTAGCCTTACGAAATGTAAGTTTTACGGTCCCGGAAGGGGAATTCCTGGTGGTGATTGGGCTAAGCGGGTCGGGAAAATCGACACTGCTGCGCTGCATCAACCGCCTGATCGACCCTACCGAAGGGCAGATCCTTTGGGATGGCGTGGACATCACCACGCTCAAGGGGGATGATCTGCGAAGTCTGCGCCGACAGATCGGTATGGTTTTCCAGCAATTCAACCTGGTCAAACGCTCTTCCGTACTGACCAATGTGATGGCTGGTCGGCTTGGCTATGCACCTACCTGGCGCAGCATCACAAATCGATTTGATGAAGCAGATATAAAACGAGCCCAAACCGCTCTGAAACGAATGGGCATCACCGACCAGGTAAATAAACGCGCCAGTGAGCTTAGCGGCGGACAGCAACAGCGGGTCGGTATTGCCCGGGCTCTGATGCAGGAGCCAAAATTGATCCTTGCGGACGAGCCTGTTGCCAGTTTGGATCCGGTTTTGGCACATTCCATCTTGCAGCACCTGGAAAGCCTGAATAAAGAAGATGGGATCACAATCATCTGCAGTTTGCATTACCTTGATCTTGTCCAACGCTATGGAACCAGTGTGATCGGTTTGCGTGATGGTCAGATAGTATATGAAGGCAACAAAAAACAGATCATGCGTATGACTGATGCAGAATTTAAGACCATCTACGGAGAAGAAGCCGAACGAATGGGGGGGCTTACCGGTGATATAGCCGAAGATGACGCGGTGGAAGCAGGAGAAGAGGTGACAGAATGAGCCCAAAAGATCAAACTGTTGAAGAAAAACCCAGCCTGGTTCCTCCCGTCTTAGCGGGGTTAATTTCACTGATCGTGCCAGGTCTGGGGCATATGCTTGCACGGCAGTTTCGTAAGGGTTTGGTATTGCTGCTGGTTTTCCTATCCGCGGCAGGTTTATGGATCTGGCGGGTAAATGTTGCGGCGAGGCGGGAAATTGGCTTTGCTGCCATGTTCAAAAAGGCAGTCCAACTCCAGCCCATCGTCCTCATTATCCTGGTGTTGCTCTTTTTAATGTACATTCTGATCGCCTTTGATGCCTATAAGAGTGCCACCAAAACCAAGGCGAACTCTTTTCTACTATGGGCGTCTGTTTTGGTTGTATTTTTCATTTTAGGATGGCAAATCGGTGAAATTAAACCAGCAGTACTCATCCGTGACGGCAAAAATTCATTACCGCTGCTGATGCGGGTGCTTTGGCCATGGGAAAAAGCCCTCGACTATCCTGAAGAACTGCTGATAGGCAGCGCGGACGTGGTCATTCCCTGTTCTGAAAATGCGGAAGTGGAGCCACGGGTACTTGAACCGGACGCACCATATGTCACTGTGACACCCAACTGTGGTGATTTATCACAAATTGGCGGTGCTGAAGGCACCAAGCTAAGGATGGTCGGCGGTAATTTTGCCCCCAACGATGAAACAGAGATCTGGTGGGTGGATCAGGTGCGTAACGAGTTCCGTTATCGTTACGGTGGTGAGTATGTCAAGGTAGTTACAGACGAAAACGGCAGTTTTGAGCTGGATGTCATCATCCCATACCGTGTCATTCCAACTACCGGTGATAAAGGATACGCTCTTTGGCAGGTCGAAGCACGCCAGGTGGCATCTATCGGTAAACCTGTAGTGAGCGAAGAGTTGAAACTCTCGGTCGAAAAGATGATCGAAACCATCTTTTTAGGAATGATGTCCACACTCTTTGGCGTCATTTTATCTATTCCGGTCAGCTTTCTTGCCTCACGCAACCTGATGTCAGCCAACTGGTTCACCAGGACGATTTATATGGTGGTACGAACCATCCTGAATATCGTGCGTTCGATCGAATCACTGGTCTGGGCGGTTATTGCCATCATCGCGGTGGGGTTGGGACCCTTTGCGGGTATCCTGGCGCTTACTGTGCACTCCATTGCTGCCTTGGGTAAGCTATATTCCGAAGCGATCGAATCGATCGACCCAGGTCCAGTGGAGGCTATCCAGGCTACTGGCGCAAATTGGCTCCAGACGGTGTGGTACGCGGTCATTCCCCAAATCGTGCCGCCTTTTGTATCCTTCACCATTTACCGCTGGGATATCAATGTGCGTATGTCCACGGTCATTGGTATGGTTGGCGGCGGTGGTATTGGTTACTTGCTGATCCAGTGGATCCGCCTGCTGGATTACCGTTCCGCTGGTATTGCCATCTGGTTTATCGCCATCACCGTGGCGATCCTGGACTACGTAAGCTCGGAGATCCGCAATCGTTTTGTGTAGTCTTGACTGTTAAGTTTTACGCAAGCCGGATTCTGCAGTTGAATCCGGCTTTTTTTTTCTTATTTCACAAGCATAGCGGCTGGAGTCGAGCCCCAGCCGTACGGGCGGGTTCTAAACCCGCCCCAGAATGGCTAAATCGCGAACCTTTCGTTTATATCTTTAAGAAATGGCCTGTGTCCATTCCCTACGGTTTTTTCGTCTTGCGGAGGGGGCCATGGTGCTGGGAGCGGAGCGAGCAGTAATTATCTCCCTCCGCGAACTTCCGCATTCACAAGCATAGCGGCTGGAGTCGAGCCCCAGCCGTACGGAGGGAGCCATGGTGCTGGGAGCGGAGCGAGCAGTATTTATCTCCCTCCGCCACCGCAATGGTATCCCAATTACAAACCTAAAATAATAAAATCCCAATCTCGATTAAAATGCATAACGATTCAACTATCAACCAAGGAGTTTTTTCATGACTGAAATGTTTTGTTACCAATGCCAGGAAACCATGCGCAACACGGGCTGTAATGCCCGTAAAGGCATGTGCGGCAAACCCGCCGACGTAGCCCGCCTGCAAGACTTGTTAATTTACCTGCTGAAAGGCATCTCGTTCTGGGGTACGCGGGGTCGCGATATGGGCGTACAAGATGACGAGACCGATCTTTTCGTCGCCCAGGCACTTTTTTCCACCATTACCAACGCTAATTTTGACGCCGAGCGCTTCGTCGAATTGATCAAAAAAGCCATCGAATTACGCGACAATCTGCGCCTTCGCGCTCAGAGCCGCTGTAACGAGCTGCACAATTCCAATTGCAACGGCAGCGGTCCCGATTGGGCTGGCTGGCACCCTGAAAACTATGAAATCGAGACCCTGCTCGCCAAAGCTCACACCATCGGCGTCATGGATAATCCCGATCTTGACCCGGATGTCCGCTCCCTGCGTGAATTGATCATCTATGGTCTCAAAGGCATGGCGGCTTATACCGACCACGCTTACCTGGTGGGTGGGCGAGACGAAAGCATCCTGGCTTTTATGCAGGAAGCCCTGGAAGCCACCACCAACAATAAATTAGGCGTCACTGAGTTGCTTGGCATGGTCCAAAAAACCGGCGAATTTGGCGTGAAATCCATGGCGCTGCTGGACCAATCCAACACCTCTCGCTACGGCAACCCCGAACCCACCCAGGTCAACCTGGGCGTTGTGCCCGGACCCGGCATCTTGGTCAGTGGGCATGACCTGGTCGACCTGGAAGAGCTGCTTGTGCAAACTGAAGGCACTGGCGTCAATATCTACACTCACGGCGAAATGCTGCCGACTAATGCCTATCCCGGGCTGAAGAAATTCAAGCACCTGGTCGGCAACTACGGCGGCTCCTGGTGGCGCCAGGACACGGAATTCGACTCCTTCAATGGTCCCATCTTGATGACCACCAACTGCATTGTGCCGGTCAAGGAGGCCTACAAAGAGCGCATTTTCACCACTGGCATGACCGGTTATCCGGATGTGCCGCATATCGCCGACCGCCAGCCGGGTGGGCATAAAGATTTTTCCGGGATCATCGCCCTCGCCAATACCCTTCCAGGACCGCAGGAACTGGAAAGCGGAACGATACCGATCGGCTTTGCTCATCATACCGTTTTGAGCGTGGCTGACAAGGTGGTCGAAGCTGTCAAGAGCGGTGCGATTTCCCGCTTCGTCGTGATGGGCGGCTGTGATGGTCGCCATAAGACCCGCCAATATTTCACTGATGTTGCCCTGGCACTGCCGGAAGACACGATCATTCTTACGGCTGGCTGTGCGAAATATCGTTACAACAAGCTTGGTTTGGGTGAGATTGGCGGCATCCCGCGCGTTTTGGACGCCGGGCAGTGTAATGACTCTTACTCTCTGGTGGTGATCGCGCAAGCCCTCGCCAAAGCCTTCGATTGCACCGTCAACGACCTGCCATTGTCCTTTGATATTGCCTGGTACGAACAGAAAGCTGTGATCGTGCTGTTAGCGCTGCTATCGTTGGGCGTCAAAAAGATCCGCTTAGGACCGACACTGCCTGCTTTCCTTTCGCCGAATGTGGTCAAGGTGCTGGTGGAAGCCTACGACCTCAAACCGGTTGATACAGCTGAGGTTGATGTTGCAGCCATGATGGCTGGAGCATAGGAAATTACGTTTTATTTAATGTAAAAATGGCTGGCACTTCCAGCCATTTTTTGATTGATATTAGCTTGTCATCCTGAGCTTCATTTGCGAAGGATCTTAACGGTTTGAATGCGAGGATCCTACGCTTGGCTCAGGATGACAAGCGTGTGTATTATCTTTTCGTAGGACGGGTTCCGGGTTTGAACCCGGCAAACCTTCCTTATGCCGCAAATCCTTTCGGGGGAGGAGATGATAACAATTTGCTCTTAATAATTTATTACTTATGAGAATATCACTTCTCGATAGTTATAAGAGGGGTTTGGGCGACTGGACAAACTCGATCGTTCCGGCGTCCTCGCCGAGCACGGATTCTGACCGTAGGTCTCCGATCCCTGGGACTCCTTCGGAGAGATCATGTGCGCGGTCAGGAGACCGGCACAATCGTTGGGAGTATATCTGCTGGAGTCGAGCCCCAGCCGTACGGAGGGGGCCATGGTGCTGTGAGCATAGCGAAAATTTGTACGGAGGGGGCTGGTCTCCCTCCGACAACATCCGCATCAGCAGGCTTTGTAGGGAACAGGCAGGCCTGTTCCTTTCCTGGTTAAGGTTCCGCCTGGCTGACCAGATTGTGATTCGTGGTTGAGGCCTGCCTCAGCCCTACTGCTCAACAGACCGGCACCATTAATTTAGGTCTTAGCATCTGGAGTCGAGCCCCAGCCGTACGGAGAGGTCATGATGCTGTGAGCAAAGCTAGCAGCATTCATCTCCCATGGCCATAAGTTGCATTAACCATCGTAGGGAATTGTCTTGCACTGTTCCGCTCGACCAGCCAATACTGACGTGGTTGTTGCGTTTTGCCGGATTGAAAGCACGCAAGGTACCAATCAATAAGGTTTTATCTGCTTTCAATCTCGGCCTACGAAAAAAACTGATATCTGCAGTTAATAACCGTTCGCCTCTACACCGTATATGGCTTGTTCGGTAGTGAAACCTTCATATTCTAATTGCGAGATCAGACCTTCACGTGAAAACTGTGAATAAGCTAAATATGATTCGGCTGATTTTGCAGCTTGTTCAAACCAGTCAGCACCACAATTATCTACGCCATAGGTAGCTTGTTCCGTCGTAAACCCTTCGTATTCTAATTGACCAACGAGACCAGTATACGAGAAAGCGGAGTAATCTAAATAGGAAATTGCTGAATTGAGCGCTTGTTCATTCCAGTCAGCACCACAATTATCCGCAGCATATACTGCATCTTCGGTAGAATATTTTTCATACTCCAATTGTTCTATTAAGCCTTCATATGAAAAAGCCATAAAACTCAGGTATGACTTGGCTGAACCAAGCGCGTTCAATTGACCCATCGTCAGGTTAGTTTCTGGAGTAGTTACATCTTCCGTCGGCAAAACAACTGTGGGTGTTTCTGGAGAGGTAACCTCCTGCGCTGGTAAGACAACTGTGGGTGTCTCTGGAGTAGTTACATCCTCCGTTGGTAAAACGATTGTGGGTGTTTCTGAAGCGGTGCTCATCTGAGGGCTGGAACTTCCACATGCCCATAGTGAAATGAGCATTCCAATTACAAACAACAGAGCGATACTTTTTTTCATGATCCCCGTCCATTCAACCATAACTTGATGAAAATTAGATATTGTTATTTCAACTATTATAGAACAATATTTAAATCAGAAAAATACTCTCTCGCCGCCACTGCCAAATTCTCTGCTGCGTGTGCCATTGCTTCTTCCAGCGGCTGCCCGATTGGGGTTGCCTGCACCAACTCACTCACTCCCAACTCAAGCATCTTCTCCGCCCCATCCCCTAATGCACCCGAAATAACGGCTACGCGCACTCCAGCAGCCCGCGAGCGCCTGGCGACCGCTGAAATCGCCTTTCCCATGGCACTCTGAGCGTCTGTACGCCCTTCTCCTGTGATTACCAGGTCAGTTCCGACCAATTTTTCATCGAATTTCAGTAAATCGAGCACAAAATCGATCCCACTTCGAATCTCGGCCCCCACAAACGCTACAAATGGCAACGCGAACCCACCTGCTGCTCCCATTCCGGGTATATTCCTTAATTCCAAGCCGCTTTCCCGTTCAACCAGGCTCGCCAACTGCTCCATACCCTGGTCCAGCCTCACAACCTGTTCAGTTGTAGCGCCTTTCTGTGGTCCAAAAACCACCGCAGCGCCATTGGGACCGCAAAGAGGATTATTCACATCGGTCAGGAAGATGATTTTTCCGGAATAGTTCGGCTCGCGCAGCCCGCTCAGGTCAGCCTTCACAACATCCCGCAATCCACCTCCATTTGTGACCGCCCCACCCCACTCATCAAAAAAGCGTATTCCCAACGCGCTGGCTGCTCCAGCTCCGGCATCAACTGTGGCGCTGCCACCCAAGCCAATGAAAATCAGATCTGCACCCATTTTGATGGCGTCCAAAATCAGCTCCCCCACCCCAACCGTGCTGGTTTTACCGGGGTCGAGTTCGTTTTTCTGCAGAAGCGGCAACCCAGCAGCGGCAGCCATTTCGATGATTGCTGTGCCATTATCAAGCAGGGCATAAGCTGCCTGGATTGGTCTGCCCAGTGGATCCTGGACAGAAATCGTTCGAAGCTGCCCGTCCAGGTTTTGCAGGATGACCTGCACCAGCCCTTCACCCCCATCAGCGATGGGCAACTGTAAAATTTCAGTTTGCGGAAAGACGATTCTGGCTTGCTCAGCAATGATTTTACAGGCTTGCGGTGCTGAAAGAGAGCCCTTGAACGAGTCTGTGGCAACAATGATCTTGTTCATGATGGGATAAGTTTATCAGGTCTTCCTTGTCACTCCCACCCTTCCGCGACCAGCGGAAGCAAGTATCCATCACTCATTTGCATGACTTCATCCGCCAGCTGGGTGATGCTCATATCATGCGTCACGACGATGACCGTATAGTTGTCTTTATGCGCCAGGTCTTTCAACAACTGAACAATCTTCTCGCCGTTGGCGATGTCCAGGTTACCGGTGGGCTCATCTGCCAAAATCACTTTTGCCCCCGATGCCAGCGCTCGCGCGATAGCGACACGCTGTTTTTCGCCGCCAGAGATCATGTTCGGGAAGCGCTTGTAGACCGTTTCCGGTAAGTTGACGTGACCAATGTATTCCTTGGCAGTCACAGCCGCCCCCTTGGGTGAATTACCCAGCAGTTCCAGTGGGAAACAGACATTCTCAAGGCACGTCATCAACGGGAAAAGGTTGAAGCTCTGGTAAACCACTGCCACATTCTGGCGCCGGTACTTGTCCAGATCCACGCTATCGGTGGCGGTCCCCCGGTAGATCACCTGACCTTTGGTGGGCAACGTCAAACCAGCCATCAGCGAAAGCAGGGTGGATTTGCCTGAGCCGGATTTGCCAATGATGGCGTACATTTTGCCTTCATGAAATTCAGCGCTAACCTCTTTGACCGCGTCGACCGCCGTATATTGGTTGCGGTACTGGTAACTGACCTTGTCAAGCTTAAGGATGGGTTCTGTGAGTGTGTTTTGTTTCATTGCGCGTCTATTCCTTGGTAAACAAAATGTCCAGCACCTTGGAGCGTCCCATCAAGCCGATGGCAATAAGGATGCCCAAAGTGTAAACAGCTAAAAATAAAGACTGGTTGCGCTGGACTGCCGGCAGCCATTCCGGTCTTGCCAGCAAAACCACCGCAACCGGTAGAACGCCGATCAGCAGCAAGAAGAACTGCTCCAGGAAGAACGCCAGGTAAACCTGGATCTTCTTCGCCCCCAGGCTGCGCATCACGGCAAATTCAGGCAAACGGTTGCGCGTGAGAAGATAGGACAATATGAAAGCGATCACCCCGGAAAGCAGCAGCATGATTGGGATGATGAAATTGAGAAAAGAAAGGTGCTGCTGGATGGAGAGCAAACCATCTGCCAGAGCCTTGTCTTCAATCACGACCGCCAGGCGGTTGCTGCGGATGATACCAACCTGGCTGTAACCATTTTCATCCAGGTAGTCTCGCAAAGCGTCCAAATTGCGCGGGTCTTTTGGAATAATGGTGGCGGAATCGACCGACTCTGCCAGGTATTCGTTGGGAAGACCAGCAATCATGGCTGAATCCGGGTCTTCATGATCTTCTGGCAGCATGATTCCCAGGTCAGTTCCCATTTTGATATCCAGCAGTAAGTTCCATGGAACGTAAAATACCGGCGAGCGACTGCCCTGGAAGTAACTGCCGACCACCTTGAAGTCAAACGGCTCCGCCAGCACCCCGAAGTTTTCATCGGGTTCATATACTCCCAGCCGAATAGTATCCCCAAGCATTAACCCCTGTTCGCTCATGAAGCGATCGGGCAAAACCACGATGTACTCCGGCTTGAGAAATTCCTCATCCGAAAACCCTTCCAGCCATTCCACCTGTGAGTCACGGAATTTGACGGCTTCGCTGGTTCTGACAACGCTGTCGGTTAGAGCCAAAATTGGCATACGTTTTACCTGCTGAGCCAGCCAACTGAAGCCCACTTGTTCTGCAAGCGAAGACTCCTGCCGGTCAATTGCAGGTCTTTCAGGCAGGTCTTGTGTGGCAGGTCTTCCATCCGTGCCTTCAACCAGCCCCATATATTCATAATGCATATAACGGGTGAGCAAGAACTCCTGGATGACCGGGTTTTCAGCTTCAACTTCCTCCCTTGCTTGCCGGACCTGCTCTCCAGTGGCAGGGTATTGGAACATTCGCCCTGTTTGCCTGCCCTCCCATTCGTTGTTTAACATGTGAAAAACATCGCTCTGAAGCTGAATAGGGAATTGCCGGTGCCTGCCCAGCGCCGTGGTGAGATAGGCTGTGGTGGGCACGTCGTTATAAATTGTGAGGGCTGCCTGTTCCTGTTCGGCAACCGAGATGCCAATCACCAGGATAAAGGCTGCTAATAACGTAACGGCAATTGGCACGATCAGGCTGCGGAAAAAATTTCGTGTGATCGAGCGGCAGGCAAAACGCAAACTCAAGCCCGGCAGCCATGCAAACTTCATCGCGCGCCCGCTCTCTGTTTTGGGAGCTATGACCGCTTTTGCCTTCCTGCGCTTGGGTTTCTTCAGGGTGATCAGCGAGGCAATCAGCGTGATCACAAAAACCAGCCCAACTACCGCGCCAGTGGTAGCATAACGTACCCAGGCAGCGGTAACCAATTCCGGCGCGAACTCAACCTGCATCCCCAGGGCTCGCTCACTGTAGCGCAGGTCCTGCATGATGCCGCCCTGCAAGCTGCTCCACACCGCTCCCGTCAGGCGGGAGTCCACCTGACCGGCCACGTACGTACCTGCCAACCCTGAGAGGATGGCGATGATCATGATGCCGATGACCAGGTAAGCGATTGTCTTTCCGCGCCCGGTACCCAATTTCATCATCACGTCAGCGGTTTCACGCTGGCGAACGATGAAAAGATAGGCAAACAGGCTGATCACAGCTACACCTGCGGCTGAACTGGCGATCGTCATATAGAGCGAACGCTCCCGCAGCTTCAGAATGGGAACAACCGCGTTGCTGTAACCCTGATCCTCGACCTGCAGTTCCACCGTCTCGGGCAGGATGCCTTTGACATAAGCCAGGTATTCTTCCGCCTGCGAATTTTCCACATGCACTCGCAGAAAATCGTAATTATCCGGAGCTTTTTGGAGCCACTGAGGGTAGGGAATCAGAACCGTATAGGTCAGGTCAGTGATGATGTGAAAAATCCCTGCGATCTGGCAATCCTCTTCGTGGGCAAAGCCGCTGGTTGGAGAATAAGTGAACGCTGGGTCCCCTGCGGGGTCGTAATGGTATGCCAGGTGCCAGCTATCGCCTACCTTCAGCCCCAGCACACCCGCCAGGCGCTCGCTGATGTAACAAGTGCCTTGCTGGGGTTGGAAGCTGCCCTCGGTCAGCCAGGTCTGTTTCATGTGGAAAGGAACCATGCTCTCGATATCCGAGCTGGCAATGACCTGGAAAGATTTGTCGATGATTGACAGGGTATCTGCCAGTTCACGCCATGCCTGACCTTCAGCGCTTTCAAAATAATCCGGTTGATCAGTGATATCTGTCAATTCCCCAAAACTTGAAAGCATTTCATCAGGATCCTGGACCATTTCGGCAGGTCTGATTGCCGTCAGCGTCAATCCGCTGCTGGGTGCTGTTTGGGCGAGAGCCGCCAGTAAAAAAGTGCGCCCGGACTGGAGTTGAGCGCTGATATCCACTCCCGTAGTACTGTAGGGGTTGATTCGCAAAAAGACCGTACCGCTCACCTTGCGTCCGAAGATGGTGTCGTAGGTAAGAGCTGTCCAGCTGCCATCTTCCTGCGGAGAAAGCAGGCGCAGCGTCAGGATGACATAATCTTTTACAGGAGAATTGCTTTGCCAGACTTCGCTGTCCTCTCCAGCGTAAGCCGAAAGGGTGCGCTCCTGGTCAACAGCTATCACAGCCAGGTGATTTGAAAGAGCAGAAAAATCAATCGTGGCAATGTTTTTTTGAAAATTCTCATCCGCCCAGGCACCATCGGGATTGTGCAAATCGCCATATTTAAAGGCAATAACGGTGTCAAAATGCTCGTTAGCCTGGTCCAGCATGCGATTGGCAGAAAAGTTCATACTGCTGCCCAGGTTCACGAAGACGATGGATGCCGTTAACAGGAGGAGGAAGAGAAAACTCTTCCCCGGGGAGCGGACGATGCTGTTGAAACTGTGTTTAAAGATCATAAGCTACCAGTCCGCTTATTGTAACGGATAAGTAGCGGAACGGGCAAAAACCGAGCTGATCAGCACGTTCGAGAGCGTCATGATGATGGGATAGAAGCAAGCAATTCGTACGGAGGGGGCTTGCTCCCTCCGAAAACAGTCGCACAGGCTGACTAAGCGGCTGGACTGACCCTTACAGGGCAATAGAGTCCCAGCCGCACGGAGGGGGTTTACTCCCTCCGCAAACATCCGCGTCATTCAGCTCAGCGGCTGGACTGACCCTTACAGGGCAATAGAGTCCCAGCCGTACGGACTTCTCTCTCCCCCACCCCAAAGTATATTGATTTTCTTTCTGTTATAATTCCTTCTGAGAATATTATTCTCGAAAGGTTAACTATGTCCAACAATCCAAACCAATCCTTCACCCCCTTGACCGATGAGCAGTTGCAGATCGACCCCAGCCTGCCCTCCCCCGCCCAAGCCTATCTCAACACACTCAGCCCAAGCGGCAAGCGCACCCAGGCAACAGCTCTCAACAACCTGGCTTACATTTTCTCTGATGGCAAAATCCAAAAAGCCGAAAATTTTCCCTGGCATCATCTGCGTTACGAACACACCAGCCAACTCAGCAGCCACATGGTCGATATTGGCTACGCCAAGGCGACCGTGAACAAACACCTGGTCGCGCTGCGTCGGGTGCTTGAGGAAGCCTATCGCCTGGGGCTCTACCAGGAACACAATGACTACTACCGTGCTGCCGGGGTCAAATCGCTGCGGCACGAAACCATCCTGCGTGGACGCACGCTCGAACACGAAGAATTGCGAAAACTATTGGAGGCTTGCCTGGCTGACGATCACAACCCTGCCCTCAGCGCTCGCGATGCCGCCCTGATCACCCTCATGTACGTGACCGGTATCCGCCGCCAGGAGGTGGTGGACCTGAATTTGTCGGACTTCATCGCCAAGGAAAGTAAGCTGCGTATCCTGGGTAAGGGTAGCAAGCAGCGTGAAGTTTTTCTATCAGAGGATGCCGTAACCACCCTGGAGGATTGGCTCTCGCAACGAGGCAGACGGCTGGGTCCGCTTTTCACGCGTGTCACCAAGGGTGGCAAGGTGAAACTGGAGCGCCTGAGCGCGCAGGCGGTCTACTATGTGCTTAAAACCCGTCAAACACAAGCCGGGTTGGAATCGTTCACCCCCCACGATCTGCGCCGCACCACGATCACAGATATGCTTTCAGCAGATGTGGACGTTTTGACCGTTTCAGCCATTGCCGGTCACAACAGCAGCGACACCACCCGCCGTTATGACCGCCGCAGCGAAGAAAGCAAACGACAGGCAGTCGAACGCTTGCGCTCGCCCCTGGCGGGTGTTGAAAAAAAAGAGGAAAAAAGCCCTAAGCCCAGCTAGAAATGTACAGAACGGACGGTGTCCGTTCCGTTTTTTGAGTTAATCCTTCTTGAATACGTCTGTGATGTCGTCGCCAATTTTTTCAAAAGCCGATTTGACATCCTCGCCAAACTGCTTGATCTTGGGGTCATTTTTGCCCTCGTTGAAAGCAAATTTGAGCGCGTTGGAGATCTGCTTCAGCCCGGCTTTGACTTCATCCAGGCTCTTTTCAGCCCAATCATTGTCGTGTTCAGTTGTTTCTTCGGTCTTGGTTTCTTCAAATGCTGCTTCGGCTTCAGAGGCAGGGGTGGAATTGATATTGGTCCATTCCGCATCCGATGGTTGGTCCACCGGTTGTTCGGGTTGTTGGTTGGTGTTGGGGTCGTAATTGTCCATGATTTACTCCTTTCAATGGTGATGTAATTGTATCAAAACCGGAGTGGGAATGAACTGTTGTATCGGTCGTCGGTCATTGCGAACGACTGGAGGGAGTGCGGCAATCTGCCCTGATTTTTTCTGATGTCATCCTGAACGCAGTGAAGGATCTTTCTTTTCTCCTTCTTCTTGGTGATTACTTACATACGTACCATCGACCAAAGGAAACGCAGCAATCCGCCTTTCTTTTTTCCGTCATTGCGAGCGACCGGAGGGAGCGTGGCAATCCGCCTTCATCGTTGAATTCAAAATTCCACACAATGCCTGATGGCAAAAGGTCTCGCAGTGACCGTAGTTTGAGTTTTGAATGATAGATGCTTCTTCATATAATCCAGGCGAATAAATCTGCCCTCCTAAGGAATATCGGATTTTTGTAAGCGAGACCTACCGGGTCTGACGAGTAAGTTATAGGGCAGGTCTGGGACCTGCCCCTACTAAGGTGTAAAACGTATGGGCGGGTTCCAAACCCGCCCATACAATGGCATAGGCATCATTAAGCCCTCCTCCATTTGTGGGGGAGGCGAAGTTCCGGTTCGCCGTGTATCCCTCAGTAAAGCGACTAGACCGAGTGAGTTCAACTCACATCGGTCTGTGATGAACATGTTGGTGTTCATAATGGGGTTCAGGGTATATTGTCCTAATGGAGACCTATCGGTCAAATCCCGCACGCGGTGAGGACACCGGTGTGATCAATAGGATGTCGGATTTTTGTCGGCGAGACTTACCAGGTCTTGCGAGTTAGTTATAGGGCAGGTCTGAAACCTGCCCCTACTAAGGCTTATAACGTACGGGCGGGTCCCAGACCCGCCCATTGACAGTGACAGCATGGAAGCTGTTACCTACAAAAGAACCGTTCCTGATTTCAATACAGCAAATCCAACAGCTCTTCCCTGCTGAAATTGACGAAATAATCCCCCACTGCAACTTCTCCAAGCGCGTGCTGCATCGCAGAGGGTTCGTATAGCGTTCCCTGCAGAGCAGTTTCCAGCTCGCTTACATCGCGTTGACCGAAGAAATCCCCAAAAAAGCGGATCTGGGTGATGACACCGCCCTTGCTGACATCCAGGCACGCCTCAATCGTCCCTCCGCCATAACGCGTCTCGCGGTTGATGGCAAAAGCCGGCGATCTTCCATAATTCCAATCCCAACAGCGGTAGCGCTCCTCAGAAATTTGGCGAATTCCCTGCCAATCCTCGTCAGTTAGCTTGTATTCGTTCACCTCGCCGCCGCCGAAAACACCTTCGATAATGCTCTGGCGAAACTCCATGATACTTGGCGGGTTTTCGGGTAAATAGTCTGTGATATTAGCTACCCGCGAGCGCACCGATTGGATGCCTTTGCCCTCAAACTTGGCAGGTTTGACCTTCAACGCCGCCCCCACCCGACTCAAGTCGGTGTTCCAAAGCAGCGTGCCGTGGCTGACCATACGCGCGCCGGAAACATATTGCGCATTCCCGGAAATCTTTTTCCCATCCACCAGAATGTCATTACGACCGGATAGTTCCGCCGTCACACCCATTTTTTCCAAAACGTCCACGACGGGCTGGGTGAACTTGCGGAAGTTGTGGAAATTGTCCGGAGAATTGGGGGCAATAAAGGAGAAATTCAAGTTTCCCAGGTCGTGATAGACCGCTCCCCCACCCGAAAGTCGGCGTACCACGATGATGCCATTTTCTTCCACGTAATCGACGTTGATTTCCCGCACCGTGATCTGATTGCGCCCGATAATAATGGAAGGCTGATTAATATAGAAGAGCAGGATATCTTGCTGGGGAGCAATGTTCTTGATCAGGTATTCCTCGATCGCCAGGTTGACACGCGGATCGCTGTTGGGTTCGTTTTCGACAAAAAGCATAAATTCTCCTGTGAATTAATACAGAGATTATAACGGTTGGTTAGGAGATAATTTTTGTTTGTGTAAGCGATGTGGAAGCTTATAGACCGGGTTGAAGAACGCAGCTGGTCCACAAAAGACTTTTCTTGTCATCCTGAACGAAGTGAAGGATCTTAGAGGTCGACTGAAAAAGGGCAAAAGAAAGACTCTTCGCTGCGCTCAGAGTAACAGAAAAGCCGGGTTGACAAACGCAACCCGGCCTACAATTAAAGCCGTCAGCTATGAGCTACCTGTGCTCGCCACAAAGTAGACGAGTATCAGATTAATTACCGTCCGATCCCAATCACCGGAAAGCCCAGCCCCTCCAACCTCTCACGGTCGAGGAAATTACGGCCGTCCACAATCGGCACTCTCGGGATCGATTCCCAATCCAGCTCGCGATACTCTGGCCACTCAGTCACCAGCATGATCGCTTCAGCGTCTTTCAAAGCCTCCCCCACCTCATTACAGAATACCACCCCAATATCCCCATAATGGCTACGCGCATTAGTTAGCGCCACCGGGTCATGGGCTCGCACCAAGGCGCCCCGTTGGATCAGCAGTTTGCTGATATCGATGGAAGGGGCATCCCGCAGGTCGTCGGTATTGGGCTTGAAACTGAAGCCCAGCAAGGCGACATGCTTTCCTTTTAATATCTTCAATTTTTCCTGCAGCAAATCGACCGCCAAAACGCGTTGACCGTAATTGATTGCGCGTGCCGATTCAATGATGGGCATTTCCAGCCGATAATCGCGGGCTGTTGCCACCAGCGCGGCGGTGTCCTTACCAAAACATGACCCACCCCACCCCAGCCCGGCACTGAGAAAGCGATTTCCAATCCGTTTATCCAGCCCGATGCCCTTGCTCACCGCCTGGATATCGGCGCCGACCTTGTTGGCGAGCCGTCCGATTTCATTCACATACGATATTTTCAGAGCTAAAAAGGCATTGGCGGCATATTTGATCATTTCCGCCGAGGTCAGGTCACAAACCAACAAAGGCACTTCCGTCAGTCCCTCCGGACGCGGTAGACCGGGAGGCGCGGGGAAGTCCTGGCGCAAGATCGGGCTAAAAAGCTCTTGCAAACGTTCTACACTTCGTTCGCATTGCGATCCTACCACGATGCGGTCGGGGTAAAACGAGTCGTGCATGGCAGAACCCTGGGCTAAAAATTCGGGACTGGAAACCACGTTGAAATCAGCTTTTTGCCCATCATGGTTGGAATTGAAGTGTTCATGCATGATCGCTTCCACCCAGTTGCCTGAGCCAATCGGAACCGTGGATTTGTTGACCACCACCGTGAATTTCTCCCCCAAGTTTTCAGCGATCGATTCGGCTGCCTGGCGCACGTAACGCAGGTCCGCGTTGCCATCCGGCAGGGAGGGCGTGCCGACCGTGATGAAGACCACATCCGTGTTGGGGATATCGGCTTCGGTATAGCTGCTGGTGAATTGGATTTTGTTCATCACCAGTTGCAGTGTCTCTTCGAGATGCGGCTCATAAACAGGGCTTTTCCCTTGTCTCAGCATTGCAATTTTCTCTTCGTTGACATCCAGGCAGGTCACCTGGTTGCCCAGGTAAGCCAACACCACCCCTGTGTTCATCCCAACATAACCTGTGCCAATAATCAGTACCTTCATAAGCCCTCTTTGATTTGATTTCGGTAAATTATACCATCCTCGTCATCGCGAGCTCTTTTGCGAAGCGATCTCTCCCTAATCCACTTGTCATCGCGAGCTGTTCTGCGAAGCGATCTCTCCCTATCCCACTCGTCATCGCGAGCCTCTTTTGTGAAGCGATCTTTCCTGTGGGAAAAACCGGGATTGCTTCGCTCCCGCTCGCAATGACGAAATAAAAACCATATTGACCGAAATCAGGACGGCGTGGAAGCCGTCCCTTACATCTTTCAAATAAAAGCTCCCTTATGCGATCTGCCTATACCTCTTCCAATTGTGCCATGAAGTGCCGTAGGACTGGCGGTGCCCACTTCACCCGCAAACCGCGGATCGCCTCCGCCTCTTTCATACAAATCGCCGCGCTTTCACCAATATAATCCAGGTGGCTGCGGGTATAGACCCGTCTTGGAATCGCAAACCGCAGCAATTCCAACGGAGCATAAACCGGTGCGCCAGTCTGCGGATCGGCATGTTCGAACATCAGGCTGCCTATTTCAACGGTGCGCACGCCACCAGACAAATACAAGGCATTACCCAGAGCCACCGCCGGGAATTGGCTATGAGGGATGTGGGGCAGCGCTTTGCCGCCATCCACATACACCGCGTGCCCGCCGGTCGGCAGATATACGGGTAAGCCGGCTTCTGTCAGCACCTGCCCCAAATAGCGGGTGTGGGATTCGCGATAATTGAGGTAATCCTCATCAACCGCCTCATGCAACCCCACCGCTATCGCTTCCAGGTCGCGGCCCGCAAGCCCGCCGTAGGTCAAAAACCCCTCATGAACGATCAAATTCTGAGCAATTTTTTGCTTCAGGTCCGGGTCACGGAAAGCGATAAACCCGCCGATATTGACGATCGCGTCTTTCTTCGCGCTCATGGTGCAGCCATCGGCGTACGAGCACATCTCCTGCACAATTTCGATAACCGGAGTTTCAGAATAGCGCGGATCCCGGATCTTGATGAACCAGGCGTTTTCTGAGAAACGGCAGGCATCCAAAAAGAAGGGAATACCGAAACTGTGGTAAATTTCTGCCGTCTTGCGAATGTTGTCCATCGAGACCGGTTGTCCCGCTGCTGAATTGTTGGTGATCGTGAGCATTCCCAGGGGGATATTCTCCGGACCAACTTCCAAAATAAACTCCTGCAGTTTCTTCAAATCCATATTGCCCTTGAAAGGCAAATTAAGGGTGCTGTCTTCCGCTTCCGGAACAGTGAAATCTACCGGATGTGCCCCCAAAACCAGCAGATTCGCCTGGGTGGTATCAAAGTGGCGGTTGTTGGGGACATACTGACCCTTTTTGACCAACGTCGCAAAAAGCATCCCTTCGGCCGCCCTTCCCTGGTGAGTGGGAAGCACATATTCAAAGCCCAAAACGTCTTGAACGGCTTTCTCAAAGCGATAATAGCTCTTCGCGCCGGCATAAGATTCATCCCCGCGCATGATTCCCGCCCACTGTTCGTCGCTCATCGCGTTCGTGCCGCTATCGGTCAACAAATCGATATACACGTCTTCGGCAGGGATATTAAAAAGATTGAGACGTGCCTTCTCCAGCGCTGCTTGCCGTTCTTTACGCGTGGTCATTTTCACTTTTTCTACTACCTTGATGCGGAACGGCTCCATGAATGGAATGGTCATAAACTCTCCTTTAGCTGCTGTAATTTGAACTGACTAGGTGTTTACCGGCCAGAATTCCACTTCCAAAGGCGTAATGCAAATTGTAGCCCCCGCAGGGTCCGGCAATGTTGTTGCTCTCGCCTACCAGGTAAAGTCCGGAAACAAGTTTTGATTCAAAAGTGAGAGGGTCAACTTCGCCGACTGGCACCCCACCCACCGTCACCTGGCTATTTTTGAAGTCCCCTGCCCCCCTTACCGTGAATCGATTGTCTGTGGCTACGCGCAATAAACTGAGCAACTGCTCGCCCTCAACTGCTTTGATTTGAGTTTCGGGGGCGATTTTCGCCTGGCTCAGGAAGAAATCGACCGCCTTTGGTGCCAGCGCGCGCAGAAGGAGCCCTCTCAGGCTGCCCCGCGCTTTTTCCAGGTCTGCCAATTCTTCCGCCATGCCTTCCCAAAAGGGTGACAGGAAGTTGACCTGCAGCTGCAAATCCCGCCCTGGATACAAGCCGACAAAGTGACTCAGGTTCATCACACCCGGTCCGTTGAAACCTTTTTCGGTCACGATCAGGTTGCCAAAGGTGCTCCCAAGCCGCTCCCCTTCCAGGTAAATCGAGGTTACCGCATCAAAGCGCAGCCCTTTTAAGGCACTGAATGCTCCCAGGTCAACAAAAATCGGACCCAACGCCGGGGTTAAAGCCTCTATGGTGTGTCCAAGCCGTTCGATGGCAGGGAACAAGCTGCCCTTGGAGCCCAGTTCCGGATAAGCCTTGCCGCCGGCTGCCACGACCAACTTATCGAAGCGCTCAACAGTTTTGCGCTCGTTCCAGTTCAATTTGAGCTCGAACTGCCCCTCTTTCCAACTAAACCACTCTACCTCTGTGGCTACGCGCAGCTCCACGCCTGCCTCTTCCAGACGTTCGTGCAAAATCTCGACCACAGCCTGGGCAGATTGCGAAAGCGGGTAATACCAGCCGTCATCAGTTTTAATGGTAGGGATGCCCAGCTTCTCGAATACTTCCTTGAGTTCTGCCACGCCAAATGCGTCCAGGAACCTGGCAATCCAATCTGCATCTGCGCAATAATAAAGAGAGGGGTCAAGGTTGTCGTTGCTGAGGTTGCAGCGCCCGCTGCCGGTCACCAGCAGCTTGCGTCCAATCGTCTGGTTGTGTTCAAAGAGCGAAACTTGCCCGTTTCCATGCGCGGCTTGCAAGGCAGCCATGATCCCTGCCGCGCCTGCACCGATCACCGCAATTTTCATATCTTCATTATAACTTGCCCGTGCAGCTTTTCGGTAGATTGATTTCAAATCGCGAACCGACGGTGCGACTTTCACTTAAGCCCTCCCTTTTTGGGGGAGGGTCCGTGAGCGCAGCGAACGGGGGTGAGGGGTTTTTCGTAGAGAAAAGACGCCACGGTCTCCCATTTATGTGAGACGGCATGGAAGCCGTCCCCTAAACAACACCCACTTCCCTACTCCAACTCAATCAATTGTTTCCAATTTTTATCCGAAATGGCGGCACTACACTATAATTTCTCCAGTATGAATCTGTTGACCAGGCTCTTTGATCGTGTGCTTCGCATCCACCCCGAGGATAACGTCTCTCCGGGTGTAGCTGCCAACTTTAAACACAATGTATTCGCCAACACGCTCGACCTGATGTTCTTTTTCTTTTCCGACAGCATTTGGTCAATTAACACCATCATGCCGGTCTTTGCCGCCACACTCACTGACTCCCCATTCCTGATCGGGCTGATTCCCGCGGTTGTGAACGCGGGTTGGTTCCTCCCGCAGCTGTTTATGTCCGGTCGAATCAGTAAAATGCCCAAAGTGCTGCCGTTTTCCTTGAAAATGGGGTTCCTGGAACGCCTCCCCTATATGTGCCTGCCACTGCTTACTCTTTTGATCGGTAAGCTCGAGAACCAGACTGTCTATTGGCTGCTGCTGTTTCTCATGATCTGGCGTGGGCTCGGCGGTGGGATGTCCGGCCTGCCCTGGCAGGAATTGAACGCCCGCGTCATCCCCATTTCGCATCGGGCCCGCTTTATCGGTCTCTCGCGTATTTTTGGTCAGCTTGCCGGATTGGTTGGCTCACTGATTTCCGTCTATCTTTTGGGCAAATTCCCCTATCCAAAGAACTATGCCATTGGATTTGTGGTCGCATCCATCTCGCTTTGGTTTTCCTTTGCTGCCTACTCGCGCAACCGCGAGCCGGAGATCGATATTGCCTCTGATCCACAGCAAGAGAAGGAGCAAAAAGCCAAAAGTCAGACCTGGTCGCTGATGAAGCAGATCCTCAAATCTGACGGCAACTTCAGACGCTACCTGGGTTCACGTTCCCTGGCATTTCTGGGTAATATGGCCAGCGCGTTTCTTGCCGTTTATGCGATTGAGCGTTTCCATCTGGGCGATGCCCACGCCGCCATTTTCACAGCCCTGCTGCTGGTTTCCGGGATCCTGGGCTATGCCATTTGGGGGAGCATCGGTGACCGCATTGGTCCACAGAAAGTAGTAATACTCTCCTTCACCACCTGGGGGCTGGGGCTGGTTGTCGCGATTTTGTCACAATCGTTATGGGTGTATTATGCAGTTTTCGCGGCGTTCGGTCTCTACACTGCTGGCTTGAACCTGGGGGATACCATGCTCGTAATGGAAATTGGCGATGAGAAATTGCGACCAACCTATTTAGGTATGGCAAGGACCCTCACCGGTGTCTTCCTGCTGATTGCGCCTGTTCTCTCAGGCTGGTTGGTCCAGAGCTTTAATTATCTGGTCATGTTTGCGGTATCTTTCGGATTTGTCGTTATGGCGACATTGTTGATGGTAACTGTCAAAGACCGCCCCAGAAGACGTGTAATTTAATTTTTGACCCCTACGTTGTTGGAGAACATCGGCAAACGGAGAATGATTTTTTCCTAATAGAGACCTATGGTCAAATCTCGTACTCGGTCCCACAGGGAGGCTTCGCACTCAGGAGACCGGCACGATCAGTTCCACTTGTAATTGGACGGGTCTGGGACCCGCCCGTACGATTGAATCAAATTTTCGCGACAGCATGTAAGCCGCCTGCCCTGGAACCGGCTTCCACATTAGAAAAGCACGATTTCACCTTGAATCCTTCATACAAATGATCTCGTACGGGCGGGTTCCAATCCCGCCCCTGAATAAACTTTCCGCAACCCCCAATTTAAACAAAAACCGGGCTCGATTGCCCGGTTAATGCAAAATTCAAATCAAGATTAAATAAAGTAATGCGTATTGGATTCGCTCGCAGCGGCAGCCATGGTTGCCACACCCACGATCTCGATCCCATCCAGCAGTTCTTCCTGTTTGATGCCCATCAAATCCATTGACATTTGGCAGGCCAACAATCGCACACCGTTTTCCTGGGCAGTCCTGATCATCTCAGGCAGGGAATCGACGTTGTATTTCTTCATAATGCCCTTGATCATTGCTGTACCTGCACCCATCATATGCATCTGGGAGAGAGTCAACTTTTTCGCCCCTCTTGGCATCATCCAGCCAAACATTTTCTCAACCAAATTCTTCTTGACCTTTACAGGTTCTGACTTGCGTAAAATATTCAGCCCCCAGAACGTGAAGAACAAGGTCGCTTTTTGTCCCATGGCAGCGAAGCCATTGGCAATGATGAAGGCGGCGATAGCCTTATCCAGGTCGCCTGAGAATACCACCATGGTCAGATCTTTCCCGGGTGTAGGGGTCGGCAAACTTCCCGCACTGACGGATTGTGTTGCCTGAGCCAGTCCTTTTTGTACCTGCGCAGTCACCATACCTTTGTTGATGTCCAGCGCCAGTAGGCTGTTACCCGTCGTTTTCGCCCAGGCACCTACGTCAGCGGCAAAACCCATATCCGTAGCTGTGACCGTGACCACATCCCCATCGTTCATTTCGTTGACCTTTTTGTACAGTTTCAGGATCGGACCAGGGCACTGCAGACCGCAGGCATCCAGGCTGTAATCGGTCGTTGTCGTGGTTTGAGAGGTTTGCGTGGTTGGGGCAGTTTGAGTGATTTCAACTTGTTTCATGGTGTCACCATTCCTGTGGGTGAAATTGTAAGTTTTGAAACCTCCGCTGACGTTCACGGCATCAAAACCGTTCTGACGAAGGATACGCTGGGCAAAATAGGAGCGCTTGCCGGTTCCGCAGATGACGGCCAGGCGTTTGTCGCGGGGTAACTCACCCAAGCGCGCGCGGATTTCGGGGAGGGGGATGTTGATCGCGCCGGGTAGGGCTGAGACTGCCAATTCTTCCGGATAGCGCACATCCAGGATCGCCCATTCATTCGGGTCAAGTTGGCTAACCTGGTCCCAACGGATCACTTCAACGTCGCCGCGTAGCAAATTGGCTGCCATGAAACCGACCACGTTCACAGGGTCGCGCGAGGAGCCGAACGGCGGAGCGTAGCTGAGTTCCAGTTCTTCCAGGTCATAAACGGTCATTTTGCCGTGGATAGCGGTGGCGATCACATCGATACGTTTTTCGACGCCGCTGGTGCCCACTGCCTGAGCGCCGTAAACCTGCCCCTGGGGTCCGAAGAGTAGTTTTAGTTGGATGGGTGCCGCGCCAGGATAATACCCGGCGTGGTTGTTTTCGTGAGTGGTGACGCTTTCAAAAGGAATTTGTGCCTCTTTCAGCTGGCGGCTGTTGAGACCGGTACTGGCTACGGTCAGATCAAATATCTTTACCACCGAGGTGCCAATCACGCCCTTGAAATTAACGTCACGCCCAGCCATATGGTCGGCAGCAATACGGGCTTGCTTGGCAGCCGGTCCAGCCAGCGCCAGGAAAGTCGCTTTGCCAGTCAGACAGGAATCAATCTGAACAGCATCGCCCACTGCGTAGATGTCGGGGTCAGAGGTTTGCATCTGGCTATTAACGCAAATGTGACCGCGTGGTTCCATCTCCAGCCCGGCATCTTTTGCCAGCTTGGAGTTCGGACGCACACCGATTGAAAGGATAACCAGGTCTGTCGCCAATTCCAGACCGCTGTTGGTGTTGACTTGCAGCGGACTCTGAGCGCCGGTTTCGATCGACTTGAGTCCATCGCCCAGGTGCAGTTTGACGCCATGCATTTCCAGGTGTTGGTGCACTTCGGCCGCTAATTCGTAATCGACAGGAGCCATGACCTGGTTGAGCATTTCCACCAACTCAACCTTCAAACCCAGTTCAACAAGGTTTTCGGCAACTTCCAGACCGATAAAACCACCGCCTACGACGACTGCTTTCTTGGGCTGATGGGTTTTGATCCATTCGACAATGTCATCCAGTTCGGGGATGTTGTGCAGCACGAAAACGCCTTCATGGTCAACCCCCGGCAGAGGCGGCACAATTGGGCTGGCTCCGGGTGAGAGCAGTAGTTTGTCATACGATTCGCTGTAATCGCGTTCGTTCAGCAGGTCGCGCACGGTGATAGTTTTGTTGGCGCGATCGATGGATAGCACGTCCTGGTTGGTACGCACGTCCAGATTCAGCAGGTCGTGCAGGTCTTCGGCACTGGTGACCAGCAGTTGCTCGCGGTCTTTGATCGTGCCGCTAAGATGATAGGGCAGCCCGCAGTTGGCAAAGGAAACGTATGGACCTTTTTCAAAAATGATAATCTCTGAATTTTCAGAGACACGTCGCAGTCGGGCAGCAGTTGCGGCTCCCCCAGCGACTCCTCCAACGATAAGAACTTTCATAAGCACCTCCCAGGTATGCAATCAGGGAAAGTATATCATTTACAATCACAATTGCATGACCAGTTTTTGTGAGCAGTGTTGAACTCAACAAAAGGCAATAGACATGAGCCTTCTTTTCGTAGATACCGTCTTGGATGTCAAGGGGTAAAGGAAAATTGCTTGCCATAATTTGGATCGAACGGCACTCCTGACTTCAAGACTCCATAGGCAATGTGTAACAATTTGTTCATTGCTG
>Ga0209163_1001218_pt1 | contig 30888 bp, 29 predicted proteins | sample MTBAKSrepl2MetaG_FD_187457 | JGI IMG/M metagenome (GOLD analysis project Ga0209163, IMG submission 187457) | Enrichment culture microbial communities om Arthur Kill intertidal strait, New Jersey, USA, that are MTBE-degrading - MTBE-AKS2 (Arthur... | ecosystem: Environmental > Aquatic > Marine >...
AGCATGGCCCGTTCCCGGTTGATCTCGTGGAATTTGGTCAATTTGGTCAGCATCTTCCCGTCGGTTTTGGCCTCTTCGGCCAGGTAAGGCGGGGTGGCCGGCAGAACCTCGATCAGAACGAATTCCAACTCGGGAATAAATCCGGTAATATGCACGGCGTAGTTTACCGCCTGCTGGGCCGAGCGCGACCCGTCCAAGGCGATAAGCACACTGCGGTTCAATTTCTCTTTAGTCGATCCTTCCGTCATTCCTTCTTCTCCTAACTTACTTGGCTGTTGAACCTAAATCCTGGCCAAAAGCAAAAGAACACGCGCCGAGATTCAGCCATTCTTTTCTGCCCTTAATTTTGCTTAATTTTAAGATAAGAAATTCAGGCCGGCATTGCAAGCCCTGGGGGGAAGATTTCAGGGCCGGGTTTTTTTCTTGCCCGACCCAAGAATATCCTTATTATATGGGTCATGAACGGCAACGGCAGAAAATCCCTGGGGCCGCCCCTGGCTTCGCTCGAAGCCTATAAAAAATTAATGAAGCGGTATTTTTACTGGGCCAAGATCAAGGCCCGTTTTCGGGGCCAGGTCGGTTGGATCACCAGCGGCGGCCCGGTCGAATTCCTCTGGGCCATGGGCGTGGTCCCCTTTTATCCGGAAAACCATTCGGCCATGTGCGGGGCCGTGCGGGTGTCCGTGGATTTATGCCAACTGGCCGAAAACCAGGGTTACAGCCCCGACCTCTGCTCGTACGCCAAGACGGACCTGGGCAGCAACGTCAAGGAACTTTCACCTTTAAAGGGCCGGCCGAATCCCACCCTATTCCTGGCCTGCAACAACATCTGCAACACCGTGGTCAAATGGTGGGAAATCCAGGCCCGCCACTTTCAAGTCCCGCTTTTCCTTCTGGACACGCCCTTCATTTATGACCAGGTCAACCCCGAAACCATCGACTACGTGGTGCGGCAGATGGAGGAATTGGTGACCTTTTTGGAAAAGGCCACGGGCCGGACTTTCAAAATGAACCGTTTCCAAAAGGTCTTGGAACGGTCGGCCGAAGGGGTGCGCTTGTGGAGCGAAATCCTTGACCTCTGCCGGCATCGGCCCACCCCCCTGACCTCCTTTGACGCCTTTGTCCACATGGCCCCCATCGTCACCCTGCGGGGGACCCGGAGCGCCGTCAAGTATTACCGCCGCCTGAAAAAAGAACTCGAAGACCGAGTGGCCCGGGGCCTCGGGGCCGTGCCGGGCGAAAAATACCGGATTCTTTGGGACAACATCCCCATTTGGTACGAAATGCGGCCTCTGTCCAAGGCCTTGGCCGAACACGGCCTGGTCCTGGTGGCCGATTCCTACACCTCATCCTGGGCCTTCGAAGACCTGGACGCCGGCGACCCCATCCGGAGCCTGGCCACGGCCTATACCACGGTTCACCTCAACCGGGGCCTGGATTTCAAGACCCGGCGGCTGGCCGATATGATGGAAAAATATCAGGCCGACGGCTTCATCCTCCATTCCAACATGTCCTGCAAACCGTACTCCTTCGGCCAGTATGAAATCAAGCGCCGCCTGACCGCGCTGACCGGCAAGCCCGGCATCGTCCTGGAATCCGACATGGTCGACGGCCGCAAATACGACCGCGCCCGAGCCGAAGCCCAGATCAAGACCCTGGCCGAAATGCTGGCCGGATAGAGACAGGTTAATTGAAGCCGGCAAGAACGCTCATCGGTCTAAATTCTCTGGTTCCCAAACTCCAGAGGCTGTGAAAGAAATCGAAAAATCCAAACTCGATGTCCATAATTTCAAGTGGTTACATTTTTAAAAAATACAAAATAGGCAATACTTTCCCAGTCTCCGGAGCTTGGGAACCAGGGGAATTGGAATTTCTTGTTGACATGGAATTAACTATGCTTTAATATTAATAAATTAAGATTGGATCGTGATTCTGATTCGAAGATGCTTTCAATTTTTTAAAGGTAGCCGCCATGGTCATGTATGCCAGGACTTTGAGGGACATCAAAAAGGCTTTGGACCCCCATCACCTTGAATTAGGAGAGTTGTCGAAGTTCTTTGAAGAAACGTCCAATGCCCGCGACAACATTTTGCGGCGCCGAGCTGAAATCTTTAATTACCTTGAGTCCGACGCCTACGTGAAATTACTGGTTGCTGGTCATGCGGGGACAGGCAAATCCACCGAGTTGGTCAAGTTCGAGGAAGAACACCCTGAATTCGCCGTGGTCAAATTTTCGGTGATCGAGGAGGCGCAACCCAATGTGGGCATTGAGGCCCTTCTGGTTCTGATCGTGGAATCCGTTTCGAGAACGGTTAAAAATTCAGGCGCCCAGCTTAACGAAGCCGTTCTGGAAGGCGTTTATAACTGGTTCAGCGAAACTTTTAATTTTAAGGAACAGGACTTGAAGTTCACCGCCGCTGTCGGCGGCGAAGTGGACGCCGGAAAAACATTTTTGGGGAAGCTGCTCGGATTCTGCGCCTTTGCCAAAGCCGACATCAAAACCGGCGCCCATACCCTCAACCAGACCATTACTAAAGAAAACAAGCGTCTTTCGGCCCTGGCCGTTCAATGCTCTCAAGTGATCAAAGAGGCCCAAATCGGCTTAGCCCGATTGGACCCGAAACTGGAACTGTTACTGATTATCGAGGACCTGGACAAGATTGACCTGGAACCGGCCGATCTGCTTTTTATCGAAAACCCGGCCCCACTGGCCGATCTCCCTTGCAAGGCGGTTTTCACCGCCCCCATTTTCCTCCTCTACACTCCCCAGGCCGCGGCCCTGGCCAGCCGGTTCCAGATTGTCACCATTCCCATGATCAAGCTTTATGACAAAAATAACAACAAATTCAATGAAGGCTGGGCGATAATTGAAACTATTCTGTCCAAGAGGTTCTCGACAGAAAAACTTATAGAAAAAGAGGCCTTGGACCTGGCCATTAAAAAAACCGGAGGAGTCTTGCGGCATCTCTTCGAGGTTTTAACCACCGCCTCCATGGCCGCCGATCAAGCCTTGAAGGAGGATAAACGGAAAGAGGGGAAAATTATTGCGCCTGATGTGCGTTACGGGCTGAATCGCCTCAAGACGGAACTGCTCCGCCGGGTCAGCGCCATGGGTCTTCCTCCTGAATTTAAAGATTTGACCACCGATGACCTATACCAAAGACTTCAAGATTTCTTGCAACATCCCCAAACCGCCAAGTCCGACAACATCAACCTGGTCCTGCTTAAATCCCACGCCCTTATCGAATACAACGGCGAAGGCTGGCACCGGGTTCATCCTCTAGTGGCCGAAGAGATCGAGCGATACGGTTGAGGCATTATGCCGGATTCCCGCCCTGCCGCTTTTCCTCCTCTGGAGGCCATCCGCTTCGATGAAAAAAATATTAATTGGCTTATAGAATTCCTGGAGGATTGTCCCGGCCGTCTCTCGGCGGCCATAGTGCCGGGACCCCTGCCCGGCCAGGCCTTGATCGAACGGCTCCGTTTCGCCCTTCGGAATCTATCCTTGGTCATCGCGCCCCATGACGCCTCTCCGGCCGAACTGGCCGACGAGGCCCTCTCCCTGGCTCAAAAGGATCAGGTCTACCTCATCCGTCTGGACGGAACCCGCCGGTTCGCTTCCGAAGAGCAAGCCCAGGCCTTCTGGCGCAGTCTCAACTTCCAGCGCGAACGGCTGGCTCAGGGCCGACTCAGAACCTTGTTCCTTCTCAATGAGGAAAACGACCAGCGGCTTATTCATTTTGCCGACGACCTGCGCGAATGGCTCTGGCTGGTCCGTTTTCCCGAGGCTGTCCTGCCCAGAACCTCGGCCTCCGAAGTGACCCTCGAACGGTCCATCACCGAACGCGGACCGGAAATATCACGACCGCCCCTGTCGATCCTTCGCGACCAGCTCCGGCGGGCCCGTGAAGCCGGCCTGCCCGAATCCACCTTGGCCCGGCACTACGCCTGGCCCCTCTTTCAGGCCTTGCTTGACCAGGGCCTTGTTCAAGAAGCCGGCCGGGTCTGGGACCAGGACCTCCGTGATGGCCACGCCCTCGACTTTCTCCATGAAAACATGAAACTGATGTGGCTGGGCGACCTGCGCCTGGCCCAGGGCGACCTGGGCCGGGCCGAAAAAGCCTACCTGGACAGTCTGGATATCGCTAAAGGTCTAGCCGAACAAGACCCGACGAATATAGAATGGCAACGAAGCCTCTCGTTCAGTTCCAAACAGTTGGGCAACCTGTTCCTGAAACAGGGTGACCTGAGCCGGGCAGAAAAGGCCTATCAAGACAGCTTGGCTGTCGTTGAGCATTTTGCCAAACATGATCCGACCAATACAGAATGGCAGCGGGACCTCTCGGTCAGCTACAGAATGCTGGGTGGCATTCTTAGGGTTCAGGGTAAACTGGAACGGGCCGAAAAGGCCTACCGGGACGCCTTGGCTATCACTAAGCGTCTGGCCGACCAGGACCCGACCAACACAGAATGGCAGCGGGACCTCTCGGTCAGCTACGATAGGCTGGGCGATGTGCTCCAAGCCCAGGGCGACCTGGGCCGGGCCGAAAAGGCCCTTCGGGACGCCTTGGCTATCGGTGAGCGTCTGGCCGCTCAGGACCCGGCCAACACAGGGTGGCAGCGGGACCTCTCGGTCAGCTACAACAAGCTGGGCGATGTCCTCCGGGACCAGGGCGACCTGGGCCGGGCCGAAAAGGCCTATCAAGACGCCTTGGCCATCCGTGTGCGTCTGGCCGCCCAGGACCCGGCCAACACCTTGTGGCAGCGGGACCGCTCGGTCAGCTACGATAGGCTGGGCGATGTGCTCCAAGCCCAGGGCGACCTGGGCCGGGCCGAAAAGACCTACCGGGACGCCTTGGCTATCACTAAGCGTCTGGCCGCCCAGGACCCGACCAACACCGGGTGGCAGCGGGACCTCTCGGTCAGCTACCACAAGCTGGGCGATGTTCTCATAGACCAGGGCGACCGGGGCCGGGCCGAAAAGGCCTACCGGAACGCCTTGGCTATCCATGAGCGTCTGGCCGAACAAGACCGGACCAACACCTTGTGGCGGACCGACCTGGCGGCCTCAAGCGTCAAGATGACCATGGTCCTGGACCAAAACACCGCCGCCGGCCGGGACCAGGCCCGGCGGCTTTTGCAAGACAGCCTGGCTATCCTTCGGCCTCTCCAGGCCGCCGGACGGCTGACCCCCAAACAGCAAGGCTGGATACCCGACATTGAAAAAAGACTGGCCCGACTGGACCAACCAGACGCCCCTTCCCATAAATAATTTCCCAATTTCAAGATATTATCATAAAAAATATAAATTTTTTGACGGCCGGGCCTTTAAATAAAAAAGGAGTTGCCTGACCAGCGTCAAAATATTATCATGCCTTTCGAGCTTAACAATTCTTCATTTCTTCGGCGGAGGGCTCCAGTCCGCCCAGCCGAAAGCCGGACCGGAAGTCTTATGAACGCGGTCTTGATCGCGGTGAGTGATCAACACACAGCCGGGAAGCTGGCCGCGGCCCTGGCCGCCAGAGAGGCCGTCCCGGTTCAGGCCCTTGACGGGGCCTCGGCCCTGGACCTTTTGGAACAACGCTCCTTTAAAGCCGTGCTGGCCGAACGGGACCTGCCCAAAGTCTCCGGCTTCGAGCTGCTTAAACACGTCCAAGTCCGGCACCCCAAGGCCCGGGTGGTCCTGGTCTCTGCGGACGGGACCTCCAAGGCGGCCCTCCAGGCCGTCCGGGCCGGGGCCGCCGACTACCTGCCCTGCCCCCTGGACCCCCAGGAATTAAACGACTGTCTTGACCGTATTCTATTAGATGAGAGTTCCCGGTCCGGAGAAGAGGAGCCGAGAAAGCCGCGGGCCCGCTTCGACCATATCATCGGCCAAAGCCAGGCCATCCGCGAGGTCTTCCGCCTGGTGGAAAAGGTGGCCGACACGGACAGCACGGTCATGATTTACGGAGAATCGGGCACCGGCAAGGAGCTGATCGCCCGGGCCATTCACCAAAACAGCCGCCGCCGCAAAAATCCTCTGATCCCGGTCAATTGCGGGGCCATCCCGGAAGAATTACTGGAAAGCGAACTTTTCGGCCACGAAAAAGGGTCCTTCACCAGCGCCATCCGCACCCGGATCGGCCGGTTCGAACTGGCCGACGGCGGCACCATTTTCCTCGATGAAATCGCCGACATGAGCCCCAAGCTCCAGGTCAAGATTCTCCGGGTCTTGCAGGAGCATCAATTCGAACGGATCGGCGGGACCAAAACTTTAGGCGTGAACATCCGGGTCATCACGGCCACCAATAAAAACCTGCGCCAGGCCATGGAGGCGGGCCGGTTTCGGGAAGACCTTTTTTACCGCCTCAACGTCATTCCGGTCACCGTCCCGCCGCTGCGGGAAAGACAGGCCGACATCCCCATCCTGGTGGAGCATTTCCTGGCCCGTTTCCGGGAGACCAAGGAGAAGAATCTGGAGGGCATCACCCCGGAAGCCATGGCCAAGCTCATGAACTATTCCTGGCCGGGCAACATCCGCGAGCTGGAAAACATCATCGAGCGGATGGTCATCCTGGCCGACGAACCGATTTTAACGGTCAAAGACCTGCCGTCCCGCTTCGCCGGGGCCGAACCGCCGGCCAAAACCCGGACCATCGAATTTGACCCCCAGGGCATTGACTTCAACCAGGCCGTCTCCGATTTTGAAAACGATCTCCTGCTCCAGGCCCTGGAAAAGTCGGGCTGGGTCAAAAACAAAGCGGCCAAAATGCTTAACATAAACCGAACCACCCTGGTGGAGAAACTGAAAAAGAAAAACATTTTTCCCCCTCGAACCTGAAACCGGATGCCCTGATTTCCCCGTCAATCCGCCCTTCCGGCTCAGCCGCCATTTTTTTGACAATATCCTGGTTTGGACAGGTCATCTTTTGCAAATTCAAAGGACCCATCAGGGGCTTTATACTTTAACAAATTGTTTTTGTGGATAAATTTTATTTAATTATTTCATCGGCCCTTATGGCACAAACCTTGCTTAGTCACTCGACAATTGTAAGGAGCATAAAAATTGAAGTCTTGGTTTTTTGATCTCGGCCCTCGACGGCTGGTTATCAGGACCATGGTCTGGGCCTTGAGCCTGAGTTTCTTTCTTTTGGAGTTCGGCGTGGGCTGGGCCCGACCTGAGCCGGTGACTTCCGCGCCCTTAACGACCGGCCAAGAAAATCCTCAGTTTACCGCCGGGAGTGCGGACGAGTTGGCTGAATTGCAAGAGGTCCGCTTGGGGACCCTTTCCGACTATTCGCGGCTGGTTTTTACCTTCGGCCGCCCGGTCGAGTCCTATAACGTCCGTCGCGGCGAAGTGGATGAACTCTGGTTCGATTTCGGACCGGGCCGGATCAAAGCCGAAGGCCGTTTTTCGATTGAGGACCGCCTGATCCAGGGCCTGGCCGTTCGGGAAGAGTCGGGCCGCGTTCTGGCCAGGATCAAGGTCAAGCCGACCCGGTTTTCCTTCCGGCATTTCAGCGCCCAGGAGGGCCGGGCCGTTATTTTGGATTTGCGCACTGAAGGGCCGCTTCCGGAAGAGAAACCGATCGATCCGTTGCCCGCTCCTCAAAAACCGGTGCTTCGGGAGCCTGATCCGAAGGATTTGGCCCGGACGGTCCGGGCCGCCCTGCCGGAGCGAGTTAAACCGGGAACTGGTCAGGCTCTTTTGGCCGAAGCCGCCGAAGAGATGAGCAAGGGAAATTTCCCAGCCGCCATAACCCGCCTGGAAACGTTGAAGACCGCTTATCCGAACAGCCCTGCTTTGGACCCCGGTCTTTTTCTTCTGGCTGAAGCCTATTTTTATTGGGAACCTGGAAATTTAGCCGCCCACTTTGTCAAAATCACTCAAATTTTACAGGAAGCCATGATTTCCTTTCCCGCTTCCCCGCAGGTGCCGCGGGCCGGCTTGATTCAGGCCCTCGCTTATATGCGGATGGGCTATCTTAATGAAGCCGTCGGGTATTTCAAGCTGCTGACCCAAGAGCATCCTCATACCGAATACGCGGTCATGGCCAGGGTCTATATGGGCATGATCTATGTAAAAATGGACAAACTGGACTTGGCCAAGGCTGTTTTCGAATCCATCCGGGACCTTGCCCCCAGCGGTCCGCTGTGGCTCGAGGCCAATTATACCCTGGGTCGGGCCTATTTTGAGAAAGGCCTTTTCAGCAGGGCCAACGAGGCTTTCAAGGCCATTCTTAGAAGCGATCAGCAGTTTTACGTCAAAGAACCGGCCATCCTCTATTTCATGGGCGAAGGTTATTTTTATCTGGGCCGGCCTGACCTTTCCCGGGCTTATCTTTATCACGCCATCAATCTTAATCCGGAGCATAAACCCGGAGACATGATCATGGCCAGGATCGGGGACACCTATAAGGAAGAGGGCCGCAATGATGAAGCGATCAAGGCTTACAAATTGGCAAAAAAGCTCTATCCTGGAAGTCAGGGGGCCCTGATCAGCGAGTTGAGATTGGCCGACTTTGGGGCTGTCCGCAGTTTTTTTGAGGACGAAGCGGTTTTTTTGGATATGGCCGACGGCGAGGAGGGGACTACGGTCCGGATGTATGAAAAAATCGTGGAAAACTACGCCAAACAGGATTCCCCTTTGATTGAACTGGCCAAGTTCAAAATCGGCCTGTCTTACTATAAACAGGGCAATTATCCCCACACCATCGAAATCATGAAAGAAATTCTGCTCAAACAACTCCACGGGGACATCATCGAGGAAACAAGGGCCCTGTTAAATCGGGCTTTACTTGAACAAATCCAGGGGTTGCGGCTTCAAAAAAAGAACAGGGAACTCATCTCCTTGTACGAGGCCAACCAGGCTTGGATTAATGATTTCACCTGGCCGGAAATACGTCATTATTTGGGCCTGGCTTATTTGGACTTGGACTTGCCGGCCGAGGCGGCCTTATTGTTTGAGGCCAACAAAGGCCTGACCGAGCATGAAGCCGAGCGGCTGTTTGGTCTGGCTCAGGCTTATCTTAAGTTGAACAAATTTGATGAGGCCTTCCGGACTTTGGTCGAGTTCCGGGCAAGTTTTCCCGACCATCCCCATATTCCCGAGGTCCTGGTGGCCCAAGCCAGGACGGAAGCAGCCCAGGGTCTGATCGAACAAGCCTTGAGCCATCTGGAAGAAGCCCTGGCCGCCGACCCCGGACTGTCTGAGGACGGGAAGCTCCTTTTACTTTTAGGCGAACTTTATTCGAAAAAGGGAAATCTGGAAGAAAGCGTCCAGGCCTTGGAAAAAGCCCTCCAGGCGAAAATAAACAAGCCGGGTTCCCCGGAAGAAATCTTTCTGACTCATTCCCGTCTCGGCCGGGCCTATGCCGATTTGGGCAATAAGGAACAGGCGGTCTTTTTCCTGGAAAAAGCCTTGGAATCTCGTCCTCAAGAACCCTTTCCCGAGGCCGTATTTCTGATTGCCAGAACCTTCAAGAAGCTGGGCCTGACGGAGCGAGCCTTGGAGATTGGCAAAATTCTTGAAGAAACTCCCGACCCTTTCTGGCGGGAGGTGGCGGTCCAGGAAACGAAGGCCGTCCAATCCGACCGGGAACTCGGGAGGTTACGGGATACCGCTGAACCGGGAAGTCCTTGAATTGGAATTTTGGATCAGGGAACTCTTGCCAATCAGGTTTTCAGGAGTCGAGGATTATGCCAGCTAGGCCGATACTGGTGGTCGATGATGAACAGCCCGTGCGGACCGCCTTGTTCGAGTCCCTGACCAGGTTGGGCCACGCGGTTGATCTGGCCGAAAACGGCGCCGAGGCTTTGCAAAAGTTCAAGAGCCAGCCTTTTGATCTGGTCATCACCGACGTCCGCCCGCCCCGCCTGGACGGGATGGAAGTTTTAAGGCAAGTCAAAAAATCGGCCCCCCAAACGCCGGTGGTGATCATCACCGGTCACGGGACGGTGGACGACGCGGTCGAGGCCATGCGCGAAGGTGCTTTTGATTATATTGTAAAACCATTTCCCCTGGAACTGATCGAGGAGACCGTTCGGCGGGCCCTGAACGGCTCCGTTCAGACCAGATTCACCGGCCGGGATGAATGGAGTGGGACCGAGCAACGACCGATTATCACTCAGGACCCTCAGATGAAAAGGCTGCTGGGGATGGCCGAGAACGTGGCCCCCAGTCAGGCCACGGTTCTGATTCAGGGGGAATCAGGGACCGGCAAGGAGCTGCTGGCCAGATACATTCATCGTAAATCCAACCGGGTGAATGGTCCGTTCGTGGCGGTCAACTGCGCCAGCTTGCCGGAGGGTCTGTTGGAAAGCGAGCTGTTCGGACACGAAAAGGGTTCTTTCACCGGGGCCATCGCCCGAAAGATCGGCAAGTTTGAGCTGGCCCATCAAGGGACGGTCCTGCTGGATGAAATCAGCGAGATGGACCTGGCCCTCCAGGCCAAGCTTCTGCGGGTCCTTCAAGAGGGTGAGATCGACCGGGTCGGCGGGAAAGACCCGATCCCCATCGACGTCCGGGTCATCGCCACCACCAATCGCAACCTGAAGGAATGGTCGGCCGAGGGCCGGTTCCGCCAGGACCTTTATTATCGGCTGAACGTCATACCCCTGGTCATCCCGCCGCTCCGGAACCGCCCCGGGGACATCCCCGCCCTGGCCGTCCACTTCCTGGAAAAATACGCTTCGGCCAATCAGCGGGAGGTCAAGCGCCTGGCCCGTTCGGCCCTGAACCGGTTGTTGAGCATGAGCTGGCCCGGCAACGTCAGGGAATTGGAAAACATCATCGCCAGGGGCGTGCTGCTGGCCGGCGGTTCGGAAGTCGAAATAGAGGACCTGTTTTTGGATGACGACCCGGCCCCTTCCCCCTGGCCCCGGACCGGTTCCAGAGAATCGGGCGGTGAGTTGATGACCATCAGGGAGATGGAAAAAGACCTGATCGAAAAGGCTTTGAACCAGACCGAAGGCAATCGGACCCATGCCGCCAAGATTCTGGGCATCAGCGTCAGGACCTTGCGGAACAAGCTGGCCGAGTACAAGAGTATGGGCTGGCCCATCGGGCAAGTGGCCTGAAGATTGATGTTCGGCCCACGGAGGAGTCCGAATTCAGACGCATAAAAACCAAAGCCGATCTTTAGGGACCTGGTATGTAAATTGCTAAAGAATTGAAAAGCGGTATTGAAAAGAGGGTTGAGTATGGACGAACTCAAAAGCGGGCTCTTTGGCAAAGCGATCAACATTATGGGGCAGACCCTTAATCTGCGCTTGGCCAAACATAATTTGACGGCGACCAACCTGGCCAATATGGACGTGCCGGGCTATCGGATGCGCGATCTGCCGTTTGAAAAAACCCTGCAGAAAGCCCTGGGGTCTCAGGATGGCCGACTGGAGATCAGGCAGACCCATCCCGTGCATCTTCCGATCCGGGAAGTCGAGCGGGCCTATAACGCGGCCAAAAACAATGTAGTTTACGGGATGTATGGTCAGGATGAAAAGGGATACGACCTGATAGACATTGACCAGGAAATGAACAAGCTGGCCAAGAACCAGTTGATGTACTACGCCACGGTTCAGATGCTGGCCAAAAAATTCGAGTCCTTGAATTACGTCATTGACGAAGGAGGACGGTGACCATGAACTTTTTAACGGCCATGGATATCAGTGCTTCGGGACTGACGGCCCAACGCAGCCGCATGAATCTGATCGCCATGAATCTTTCCCACATGCACACCACCAGGACCCCGGAAGGCGGACCGTACCGGCGCAAACTGCCGATCTTTGCCGCCGAACCTTTGGTGACGGGATTCCCGACCCGATTCCGGGACAAGCTCGACCGGGAATTGGAGGAAGTCCAGGTCACGGAAGTGATCGAGGACTATCGAGATTTCCAACTGATCTTTGATCCGGCCCATCCGGACGCCGACGAGTTCGGGTACGTGCTTATGCCCAACGTCAACGTGATCGAAGAGATGGTCGACATGCTTTCGGCCAAGAGGTCTTACGAGGCCAACGTGACGGCCGTAAGCGCCAGTCAGGACATGGCCCTTAAATCATTGGATATTCTTAGATAGTGAGGCCTAAATCATGGAAACCTCCCCGATCCGTTCTCCCCTCTTGGAGCTTGACCGGCCGGAAGGCACCCCGGCGATTCAACCGGGCTTCAAGGCAGCTCTGACCGAATCGATCAAGAAAGTCAATGACTTGCAATTTGAGGCCGACCGGGCCATGGAGGAGCTGGCCACGGGTAAAACCAGCAACCTTCACGAGACCATGCTCGCCATTCAGAAGGCGGGACTTTCCTTCAAGATGTTGATGCAGGTCAGAAACAAGATCATGACCGCCTATCAGGAAATCATGAGGATGCAGGTTTAGACGGTCTTTCTTCCGCCGGGTCTTTGGACTATAATTAAATGAGGGTACCATGCTGGAGCACCTGGGCAGCAATTTCGGTCAGATGAAGGAAGCTTTCACCCAGATGACCCCGACCCGCCGGGTGGCGGTCCTGGGCGTCCTGGCCGCGGTTCTGGCCTGTTTCATCGTCCTCCTGGTTTGGGTTAATAAAACCGATTTTGCCGTCCTTTATTCGGACCTGTCCCAGGAGGACGCCGGGGCCATCGTCGCCAAACTGAAAGAAAAAAAGACGCCCTTTGAAATCACGGCCAACGGAACCACGATCAGGGTGCCGCAAGAAGTGGTTGAGGAAACGCGTCTTTTTCTGGCCACGGAGGGTCTGCCCACGGGCGGAGCCGTGGGCATGGAACTGTTCGACAAGACGGCCCTGGGCACGACTGATTTTGTCCAGCGTCTTAATTATCAGCGCGCCCTTCAAGGCGAGCTCGAAAGGACCATCAAGAAATTTCGGGAGGTGGATGAAGCCCGGATCCATTTGAACATCCCCAAAGAATCCTTGTTCATCGAAGAAGAACGGCTGCCTTCGGCTTCGGTGGTCCTGAAATTGCGGCCGGGGAGCAGTCTGTCTCGTCCCCAATTGGATGGCATCGTTCACCTGGTGGCCAGTTCCGTGGAAGGACTCCGGTCCGAGAATATTTCAATCGTTGACACCAAAGGAGGCCTGCTTTACAGCAAAGAGGAAGGAACCGAGGGGGCTTTGTTGACCGATAGCCAGGTTCAATATCGCCGGAATCTGGAAAAAACCCTGGCCGAAAAGGTCACGACCATGCTGGAGAGAGTGGTCGGTCCGGGCAAAGCCATGACCCGGGTCACGGCCAGGCTTGATTTCCAGCAGATCAGCACCAGTGAAGAGATTTATGACCCTGATCGCTCGGTCATCCGGAGTGAACAGCGGTTCAGCGAGAAAACCACCGGCCCGGCCCGCGGGGCCGCCGGCGTGCCCAACGCCCGGTATGACCTGGGCGACCAAACCGGACAGGCCCAGAACCAGGGCGCCAGATCTGAAACCTATGAGAAGGCCGAGGAGACCACCAATTACGAAATCACCAAGATCAACCGCCGCATCCTGATTCCCGGCGGAGAGGTCGACCGGTTGTCCGTGGCGGTGATCGTTGACGGCAACTACAAAGAGACGGTCGAAGACGGAAAGAAAGTCCAGACTTTCGTGCCGCTCAGCCAGGACGAGTTGGCCCGACTGGAAGAACTGGTTCGAAACGCCGTGGGTTTCGATGAGAACCGCGGCGACACGGTGGTGGTGTCCAGTGTCCCCTTCTTTCTTGGGGAGGAGCCTCAGGCCGTGAGTTGGATGGAGACGATTTTTTCATATTTGAAGGAGATCGGCCGTCCGGCTTTCAATATTCTGCTGATCGTCCTCTTCTTCCTTTTCGTGGTCCGTCCGCTTTTGGGCTGGCTGCAAAGGGAGATCAAGCCCGAATTACCGGCCCCGGCCGAGAAAGAGGCCTTGCCCGAGGCCGAGGTCAAGGAAGAGGCTAAACTCGAGGCTAAAATGGAAAAGGGCAGGCTGACCCGCGAACAGGTCCTGGCCCTGACCCAGCAAGACCCGGAACGAACGGTGAACCTGATCCGAGGCTGGATCGAGGAAAAATAATTGTTTTTCTTGAGGAAAAACTATGGCTGACCAACCTGAACTTTCCGGACCAAGCAAGGCGGCCATCTTTCTCCTGACCATGGGAGAAGAATTTACGGCCGATATTTTTCGAAAATTGGATGATGTGGAAATCAGGCAGCTGGGCCGAGCCATGGCCAAGATTTCCAACGTCGCCCCTTCGACCATCCAGCAGGTCCTGAGCGAATTTGTCGAAGAAATGACCTCGCCGACGGAACTCAGAATAAAAGGGGAAAGTTTCCTGAAAAACACCATTTCCAGGGCCATTACCGATGAACGGGCCGAGGGCCTGCTCGAGGACATTCACGCCGAAGTCGGGCCGGTGCCGTTTGAAAGCCTCCAGGACGTGGATGCCAAGGTCCTGGCCAACTTCATCCGGAACGAGCACCCCCAGACCATCGCCCTGATCCTTTCCCACTTGGAGTCGGGCAAGGCGGCCGAGGTTCTGAGCGAGTTCCCGGAACAGCTCCAAACCGACGTCATCCTGCGCATCGCCGACCTGGACACCGTCTCGCCCCAAGTCATCGAGGAAATCGAACACGTTCTGCGGGCCGAGATCGCGGCCATGGGCACGGTCGGGTCCAAGAAACTGGGCGGAGCGCAGACCGTGGCCGAGATACTTAATCAGGTTGATCAAACCACGGAGAACACCATCCTTTCCAAGATCGAGGAAGACCGGACGGAATTGGCCAACGAAATCCGCAAACTCATGTTCGTCTTCGACGACCTGGTCAACGTCCCTGACCAAGGCATCCGGGCCATTCTCAAGGAAATCAACAATGAAGAATTGACCCTGGCCCTAAAAACGGCTTCTGAAACCATGAAGAAGAAAATTTTGGCCAATCTGTCCGAACGGGCCGCTCAAATGATCATGGAAGACCTGGAAGTCATGGGGCCGGTCAGGTTGACCGACGTGGAGAAGGCCCAGCAATCCATCCTGCGGGTGGCCAAGAAACTTGAACAGGAAGGCAAGATAATCATCGGCAAAGGCGGCAGTGAAGATGTCTTCGTTTAATTATTTCAGCCGGGAGGCCTCTAGGGAAACCAAGATCCAAGACTACTCTCTGCCCAAATTCACCGTGGAAGAACCTGTTCAGCCGGCCAGGGCATACGTTTTTACTCCCCTGGAGGGCACTGGCGCCGATCCGGCCATGAGCTGGACTCAATTTTTGGAGAAGACCAAGCAGGTCAAGCGCCAGGCCCAAGCCGAAGCGGATAAAATCCTCAAGGAAGCAGCCAAAGTCCGGGCCGAAGCCGAGGCCAAGGGCCGGGAACAGGGTCTGGCCGAAGGCCGGGCCAAGGGCCGGGAAGATGGCTTGGCCGAAGCTCGGGAAGCTATAAGGGCCGAGCTGGCTCCGACTGTTAATGCCCTAAAGAACATAGAAAATCTTTATACAAACCTTTGGACGGCCAATGAAGCGGTTCTGGTCAAGCTGGCGATGAAGGTGGCTGAACGGGTCATCCTTCAAGAGTTGACCGCCTCTCCCGAAATCATCCAAAAGGCTTTCCGGGCCGCCGTCGACCTTTTACAGGAACAGCATCAGGTCGTCTTTCGGGTCCACCCTGAGGACTTGAATTACCTGGAATCCATTTCAACGGAACTGAAGGACCAAATCAAAGGTCTGGTCAAGGTGGACTTCAAACCGGATCGGGATTTGAACCGGGGCGATTTAATAATGGAGACGGAGTCCGGCCGGTTGGACGCCACCTTAAAGCAGAGACTGGAGGCTGTGGCCGGGACCGTGGACGACATACTCAAGGAAAGTTTCGATTTGGACTGGTAAAACATGTCTAGATTTGAAAGGACCGGCGGGATTGAGCCTTGGTGAAAGCGGCGTTTGATTTCAACCCTTATCTGGCGGCGGTGGCCCAAGCCAAACCCCTGTGCTTGGAGGGCCGGGTCGTCAAGATCGTCGGTCTGGTGATCGAGGGGGACGGCCCGGCGGCTTCGGTCGGCGAAATATGCCATATCCATCCCCGTGGAGAAAACCAGCCGATTGAGGCCGAGGTAGTGGGCTTCCGGGAAGGTCGGATATTGCTCATGCCCATCGGCCCGATGCAGGGTCTGACCGCCGGCAGCCGCATCGTCTCCATCGGTAAAACGGCGACGGTCAAAGTCGGATCGAGTCTTTTGGGACGAGTTCTGGACGGACAGGGCGAACCCATTGACCGCCGGGAGCCTCCGGCCGTGGAAACGGAATATCCCCTGACCAGCCGGCCGGGCAATCCTTTGACCCGAGTAAGGATCAGACAGCCGGTCGACATAGGTGTTCGGGCCGTCAATGCCCTTTTGACCTTAGGTCGAGGACAGCGCATCGGGATTTTTGCCGGTTCGGGGGTGGGCAAGAGCACCTTGCTGGGCATGATCGCCAGAAACATGCGGGCCGACGTCAACGTGGTCGCCCTGATCGGTGAGCGGGGCCGGGAAGTGATCGAGTTCATCGAGAAAGACCTTGGCCCGGAGGGCATGAAGCGTTCGGTGGTCGTAGCCGCGACTTCCGAGCAGCCGGCTTTGGTTCGAATGCGCGGAGCTTACGTGGCCACGGCCGTGGCCGAATTTTTCCGCGACCAGGGGGCCAACGTCATCTTGATGATGGACTCGGCGACCAGGTTTGCTTATGCCGCCCGTGAAGTCGGCTTGTCCATCGGCGAACCCACGACCACCCGCGGGTACACTCCCTCGGTCTTCGCCCAACTGCCTCTTTTATTGGAGCGGGCCGGGGCTTGGCGCAACGGGGGCAGCATCACCGGTATCTACACGGTCCTGGTTGAAGGGGACGACATGAATGAGCCGGTGGCCGATGCCATGCGGGCCATTCTGGACGGACACATAGTTTTACGGCGGGACCTGGCGGCGCGCAACCATTACCCGGCCATCGACGTCTTGTCCAGTATCAGCCGCCTGATGATCGACGTGGTCGATCCGGAGCATCTCACCCTGGCCCGCCGCCTGACCGACATCATGGCCACCTACGCCCGCTCCGAGGACATGGTCAACATCGGCGCCTATATTAAAGGTTCCAGTCCGCAAATAGACAAAGCCATCGAGATGACCCCTCGGATCGAAAGGTTTCTTAAACAACCCTTGGACGAGAGTGTGTCCCTGTCTCAAGCCAGAAAAGAACTGGCTGAAATATTGAACTGAGCCGATGTTCAAATTCAAACTTGAATTTTTGCTTCGGTACCGGCGGCAGAAAGAGGAAGCGGCCATGCTGGAGTTGGCCGGACGGATCAGAGAGGCCGGCATCATAAGATCGGAATTGGAAAGCCTTATCGCTCGATCTCGGGAGCTGGCCTCCGAAGTGCGCGACCGGTCCGCCGAGCCCATTCCCGCCCCGGTTTTAATTCTCTATCGGGATTACCTTGATCATCTCCGCCTGGCCAGAAAGGACGCGCAAGGGGGGCTGGATCACGCTGAAGCCCTGGTGGTTGAAAAACGACGGAAACTGGTTGAGGCCAGTATTCAGCGCAGGATCATCGACCGGTACAAAGAAATACAATACGAAAAATATTTAGAGACCGAGAATCGCCGGGAACAAAAGAGCCTCGACGAACTGGCCGCCCTCAAGGCCAAGTGGAGAGCCAATGAAAACCAGAGTTGAGTCTCGTCAGAGCGCCTCCTGGTTGGTCCTGGAGACGGTTATCATTATCGGTCTGAGCTGCAAACTGATTCTCACCGGCCTCTTTTTGGCCCTGGTCCCCGGTTCGGACGGCTCGTTCCTGGAAACAAGACCGGCCCTGGCCCAAGACCGGCCAGGCCTCGAATCCGGGGGGGCCGCCGGGGAAAATTTTTCGGCCGCTAATCCGCCGACACATGGAAAATACGAACAGATGATTCAATCCCTGAAAACCAAGGAAGAAGCGCTCAAAAGAAAGGAAGAGCGGCTGAATGAACGGGAAAAGGCCTTGGAAACCTTGGAAAAGGACTTGCAGGAACGCCTGGCCGCCCTGGAAGCCGCCCGGAAGGAACTGACCGAGCTGGTCAAAAAGCAGGAAGTCTTGATTCAGGAACAAAAAATCCTTAAAAACGCCCGGATCGAACACCTAGTGGCCGCCTACAAGTCCATGCGTCCCGAGAAGGCCGGGGCCTTGGTCAACAGCCTGGATGATGAAGTTGCTGTCAAGATTCTCTCGTCCATGCCGGGCCGGAACGCCGGTCAGATTTTGAGCTTTGTCGAACCGGAAAAGGCGGCCCGATTGACCAAAACCATCTCTAATTTGCGCAGGTCCACTCCACCGCCGGAAGAAGAGCCCGACGGTCAGCCCGGGCCTGAAGAAGCCGTTCCGGACCAATCTCAGAGCCGATAGAGAAAAGCCCGCCCCGCCGAAACCTCATAAAATACTTTAATAATACTAGATTGTTTCGGACTTTTTTTCTTGTTGCCTTGAAAAAAACTCGGCAAAAACTGCCGTCGCCTCAGAGCGCCGCCCAAAGTCTTCCAGGGTTATGGTCAAATAATCATGTTATCCAAGCAAGTTATCAATACACCCCTGAAGTGGCACAACCGTTGCTTATGGTTTGAACCATCAAAACCCAATCCGCCGAGGTTTTAATTTGGTTCAAGCCGCCGTGATCGAATCGCCTTTAAACAGCCTGGCCGACCTGTTTTTGGACGGCCTGCCCTCTCCCTCCCCGATTCAGGGGTTTACCCGGCCCGAACTCCAAAAGGAACAAACCTTTTGCCGGATTTTGGACAACAACATCAAACCTGTTGAGTCGAATGATTCCACCGATTCTTCGATCCGAGAGGAGAACTCCGGTCGAGTCAGCCGGGAAGAGGAAAGACGGCGGACCTCTTTGGAAGAACTGGAAGCTCAGGTGGAAAACTTGGGCCTGCCTCTGAATTCGCTGAAGTTGAACCCCAAGGACTTGGGGAAGTTACGGAGGATATTGGAGGACAGCGGGCTGAAGGAAGAAAGGGTCAACGAGCTCATGGAGCGTCTCGGCCGAGATTCTCTGACCATGGACCACGTTTTGGCCGTCTTGCATTCGGAAAAGGCGGATCAAAAATCCGGCTTGGTTCTGACCGAAAAGGCCCTGCCCTTTCTGGGACGTTTTCTGCAGGACCTTGGCTTGGGTGCGGAAAAGGTCAAGGAGATTTTGGCCGGGTTGGAGCCAGGTCAAAGCTTCGGTCCGGAAAAACTTCGTCAAATTTTATTGGCCCAAGGCCGGACCAACCTTAAAGGAATGACCCTGGCCAAGGCCGACCTGGAAAATTTGAACGATCTGCTCAAGTCCTTGGGGGTGGCAGAAAAACACCTGAAAAATTTTTGGACTACCCTCAGCCAAACCAACGGACGAATGTCCATGGAAGGTCTTTTGGGGTTTCTGAAATCGGTTGAACGTCCGGACAGTCTAACTCAGGACCAGATTCAGAACATCAAGGCGGTCGTTCAAAATTTAATATTGGAAAATTCGTTGAACGCTCGGGTTTATTTCAACCACACCTTGGCTTTGATCCAGAGTCTGGGGGACCGGGATACGGAAGCCGAAGCCACTTCCCGCAACCCGGCGGTTCAGGTCCTGCGTGGCGGGACTGAGGCGGCCCGAGCCGTGATGCGCGGCAGCGGTGACCTGGGACAGTCTTTCTCCAACGGCGCTGAAACCGGCGGCGGGTCCGGAGCCTTGGGCGAAAAAAGCGGGGCCGGCTCTTCAACTTCGCGTGCGGTTGAGCCGGGGCTGCCTTCCCGCCTGTCCGAATCAGTCCTGCGGCAGGTGACCGAGAAGATGGTCTATCTGTTCCGAAACAACCAACACCGCCTTAGGGTCAACCTGGAACCGCCGGAACTCGGCCGGATAAACCTTAGTCTGACCATGAGAAACAACGCGGTGCGGGGTTCGATTATCACGGAGAACGCCGCGGTCAAGGAAGCTTTGGAGGCCCAATTGGTTCAATTACGGGAAAATTTGGCCCAACAGGGTCTCCATCTGGAGCGTTTGGACATCCGCCTGAATCAAGAGCAAGCCCAGGCTGATTTGGGGGAGCGCGACCGGCGTCTGAATCGATCGGGCCGAAAAACAGTCGACGACTCGGATCAGGCGGCAAAAGAGCTCGGTTTTTTCCGGGAAAACACCGGACCGCGAAGTTTGATCGACACCATAGCCTGAACGGGCGGGACCCACCAAGGAGGAGACCATGACGGTGATCAGTCAAAATCAAATTATTCAGAATTTGCTGCCCCAAAGTAACGCCGCCGGCCTCACCTCTCAACAGCAGGAAACCAAGGAGCTGGACAAGGAGGCCTTCCTGAAGCTGCTGGTCACTCAACTCAAGCACCAGGACCCGCTTAATCCTTTGGAGAGCATCGAGTTCACGGCCCAGTTGGCTCAATTCACCAGTCTGGAGCAATTGTTCAATCTTAACGAAGGTGTAGAGACCATGACCTCCACGATCCAGTCCCAAAACGCCTTCCAGGCCGTGGACTTGGTCGGCAAGGAAGTCAAGGCCCAAAGCCAGGTCCTGGGAGTGAAGGGCGGTCAGCCGACCCAAGGCGTCTTCAGTCTGGATGAGTCGGCGGCCTCGGTTCTGGTCAACATTTATGGCGAGAACTGGCTCAAAATCAGGACTCTGGATTTGGGGCCCCTGTCCTCCGGCCCGCATAATATAGATTGGGATGGCCGAGATGCGGCGGGCTCGACCGTTTCGGATGGTAAATACTATTTCCAGGTGCTGGCCGTGAGCGCTTATGATGAATTTCTTAAGACGACCGGCCTTGTTGAGGGCAAAATCACCGGTATCACTTTTGATCGAAGCGGTCAGCCGCTCCTGGTCATGAACGGTTTGGAGATCAACATCGCGGACATCGTGGAGATCAACGACCCACAAGTCGAAGACCAGGATAATTAAGCCAATTAAAGTTAAATCATTTTTCCCGACAGGAGGAAAGAGAAATGTCAGTTTCGACCGCCATGTTTTCGGCCATTACCGGACTCAACACCACGGGGACAGCCATGTCGGTCATCGGCAACAACATCGCCAACGTAAATACCGTGGGATTCAAATCTTCCCGGGCCAATTTCCAGGACCTGCTCAGTCAGAGTGCTCATACGGCCTCGGGCGCCGGTCAAATCGGCCGTGGGGTTTCATTGGGGTCGGTCACCCAGATTTTTTCCCAAGGGGCCTTCCAGAATTCGTCCCAGAACACGGACATCGCCATCGGCGGCGACGGCTTCTTTCAAGTCCGGGACTCATTGACTTCCCAAAAGTATTACACCCGGGCCGGTAATTTCATTTTCGACGCCGATGGTCGTCTGATCAACCCGTCCGGTTATGTGCTTCAGGGTTGGGAACTGAACGCCAACGGCGATCGGGTGGGCACGCCGACGGACGTGCGCCTGGTCACCTTCAACGCCCCCCCCAAAGCGACCACCAAAGCCACTTATGTGAGCAACCTCGACTCGACGGAATCGTCCAGGACCGATGGAGCCCATCTGTCGACGGCCTGGGACGGCACCCTGGATCAACCGATCACGGGCGATGACTATGTCTACCAGACCTCCCTGCAAGTCTTCGACAGCCTGGGCAACGGTCATGATCTGTCGGTCTATTTCGATCCTGACGATGCCACGGCCAACAAATGGGATTTTATAATCTGCTGCGATCCGACCGAGGACAAGCGTCGTTTCGAGGACCAGGACAGTCTGGGGGCCGGGCCGGCGGGAAACTACGTGAGCCCGACGACCACGGCCGGAATGCTCCAGCGAGGCACCATCACCTTTGACCCCAGCACAGGGGCCATCAAAACAATTACGGCCGAGGAGCTTCGCTATGACAGTTCCCTGGCTCCCAACGACTGGTACTGGGCGGCCTCCACGGTGACCGGCGGATACTACCAAGTCAACGCGGCCTTTCAGACCGATCCCAACGTCGACCTGGTGGTCACCCCCAACGCGGACAATTCGATCAACCAGGCCATCACCATCGACTTCGGGGCCAAGTTCGGCGGGACTAACTGGACATCGGACAACTTGGCCACCACTCAGTACTCCGCGACGTCGACCACCATTTTCCAGACTCAGGACGGATACGCTTCAGGTTATTTGCAAAGTGTGACCATCGACCCGGACGGCATCCTGACCGGAACCTATTCCAACGGGCAGAACCGGGCGCTGTTCCAGATCGGCTTGGTTATCTTCAGGAACCAGTGGGGGCTGGACAAACTCGGGGAAAACCTGTACGGTGAAACCAGGCTCTCCGGCCAGGCCACGATCAACCCGCCGGGCACCGGCGGGACCGGGACCATCGCCTCCAACGCCTTGGAACAGTCCAATGTGGACCTGGCTGAAGAGTTCGTGGACATGATCATTCAACAGCGTGGCTTTCAGGCCAACTCCAAGATCATCACCACCACGGACGCCATGCTGTCCGAACTGATCCAGATGAAGCGCTAGCCCGGCCCGGCTAGACAACCCAGGGGCCCCACCAAGGCCCCTTGTTTTTTTATCGGTCTTTGTTGTCAAGGAATTGACTTGAGGTTGGAAAGAAGTTTGACGCGGTTGGGACGAAATGTTAACCAACGCCGCCTCGAGATTTCAATTTCCTCCTGTCTCAGCCCGCCATTTTCTTAGGTTGAAGTAAATTCCCCGGGCCTCTTAAAATCCTTCTCTCTTCCTCACCGCGGCCTTTTCGGGCCGTTTACCCTGGTGACCCAGGGTTGTCTCCCAAGGCTTTAAGGGCTCTTGACATTATTTCGAGGTCGTTCATAATCTCGTTAGAGTAATACTCTAGATTTACCTGGCACACACCTTGCTTGAATCAAATGCATACTTGTACCTCCAAGGGGACTAAGGAATGGACATAGCGACTTTTATCGGCGTTATCGCCTCAGCCATGTTGCTGGTCATGGCCATCCTTATGGGCAGCAGCCTGACCATTTTCATCAACATTCCTTCGGTCTTGATCGTCATGGGAGGAACCATCTGCGCCACGATGATCAACTACCCGCTCAAAGACGTGATCCGTTCGATTTCCGTGGCCAAAAACGCCTTTTTCGCCAGGACCTTGACCTTTGGAGAGATCATCGCCAATTTTGTCAATTACGCCAACAAGGCCAGAAAAGAAGGCATCTTGGCCCTGGAAGCCTCTCTGCCGGAAATCGACGACGAATTCTTAAAGAAGGGTTTGCAGCTTACCATCGACGGTCTGGAACCCCAGTCCATCACGGATATTTTGGAGACGGAAATCGCTTTCATCGAAGACCGCCATCGGCTGGGAGCGGAAATGTTTCAAACCATGGGCACCTTTGCGCCGGCTTTCGGCATGATCGGCACCCTGATCGGTCTGGTTCAAATGCTTCAGAAGATGGATGATCCGTCAAGCATCGGCCCGGCCATGGCCGTGGCTCTGATCACCACTTTTTACGGGGCGGTATTGGCCAACGTCATTTTTTTGCCCATGGCCGGAAAACTCCGGACCAGAAGCAAGGAGGAAAGCCTGGTTAAAGAGATGATTTTACACGGGGTCATCTCCTTATCCCGCGGGGACAATCCCCGGATCATCGAACAAAAGCTCCATTCATTCTTGCCGCCGACCCTCAGGGTGTCGGCCTTTAAATAATCAAGGTTGACCGTGGCCCGAAAACCACCAGAAGAAAGACCGGAGTGGGAAACCAGCAACGTGGGATTATTATTGTTCACCTCGTTGATGATCATCCTTTTGGCCTTTTTCATCATGCTTTCTTCCATGGCCGTTATTGACGAACAGCGCAAGATCGAAGCCTGGGGGTCGCTTTTAGGGGCGTTCGGCATTCTGCCCGGCGGCTTGGGGACCGATATCGAGGAAAGAAGTCACATCGCCCCGCCGACCACGCCCCTGGATATCGTTCAGGCTGAAATGGAACAGATTCGGGAGGTGCTTTCCGCCCGGATTACCGAAAAACAGATACGCTTTTTGTCCGGACGGACGCGTCGGATCATCAGCCTGGACGAGGCCGTGCTCTTCCCGCCGGACGGGGTGGAGATTCTGCCGGAGATGAAGCCTCTCCTGGCGGAAATCGGCAATATTCTGAAGAATTCCGATCATCCCGTAACTATCGAAGGGCATACCGACGATCAGCCGCCCCAGGATGAAAGTTTGAAGGACAACTGGCACGTTTCCGGGACCCGGGCCTTGAACCTCATGAGGTTTTTTGTGGAGGAAGTCGGTTTGGTCCCCGAACGTTTTTCCGCCTTCGGATATGCCGACACCAGACCGGTGGCGCCCAACAATTCCCCGCGGAACAGAGCTCGGAACCGTCGGATAGAACTCATTTTGGATCAGAGCCATAAAATGGAACTCCTTAGGGCTGAAGAGCGGCAAAACAGGCCTCGTTATTTCGATTTTCGAGGCTTCACCTTCCGCCTTTTCGGCGAGGAAAAGGCACCCTGAGGCGACCATGGCCAAAAAAAAAGGTTCTGATTCCGAAATGCGTATGAACCCCTTGGGTTGGATGACGACTTTTTCCGACCTGGTCACCTTGCTGCTGACCTTTTTCGTTTTGCTGATCACGATGTCCTCCATGGATGTGCGGGCCCTGCAGCAGGCCTTCGGTCTTTTTTTCACCGGCGGCTCGGGACCCTTGGGATTCGTGGAAAAAGGCAAGTTGCCTGAAGTGTCTCGTTTGATAGAAAAAGCCGTGTCGGTTCCGGCCCAATTGCTCCTGGACCAAAAGGAGATCAAGGAAACGATCTTCAAATTTGAAGAGATAGATTATCAAAAACTTATGGAATTGGTCGAACAAGACATCTCCGTGGTCAAAGACGAGCGGGGCCTGGTCATCCAGATAGCCGATTACATCTTGTTCGATGAAGGCAGCGCCAAACTCCGTCAGGAGTACCTGCCCATATTGAGCCGTCTGGCCGAGGTGCTCCAAGCGACTTATCTGCCGGTGTCCATCGAGGGCCACACTGATGATTCGATCCCGGAAGGACGCTCCGAAACCTGGGCTTGGCGGCTTTCCCTCGAGCGGGCCATTACGGTCATGAAGTATCTGACCGAAATGGAAGGATTGATACCGGATCGGTTTCGCGTCGGGGGGTTCGGGCCGTCCAAGCCTTTGGTCCCGAACACAAATCCGGTCAACCGCGCCAAAAACCGTCGGATCGAAATCATTATTTACCGTGAAACCCTGGGGTAGTAAGGGGATAAGATGAAGAAAATCAAGGCAGAACCACAATGGGCTGGGCCGAAAGAGAGAACCGGAGCGATCAGACTGATCATCATTATCGCCTTGGCCCTAGTGCTGATTTTGGTGGGCGGGGCTGTGGCGGTCAAATTGCTGGCCCCCGGTTTGATTCCGAGCTCGGGCCCCCCCCAACCTCAAGCCGCTCCGGAAGCCGAGTCGAGTAAAACCGACCCGACGGCTCCCCCGATCCTTCAGCCGCTCAAACCTTTTATTGTCAACCTGGTCGACCCCATGGGCAAACGGTATCTGAAGATAACCATGACCATGGAACTGGACAAGGAGGGGTTGAAGAGGGAGGTCGAGGCCAAGATGCCCCAGATTCAAGACGCTATTCTGATTCTTTTGTCCAGTTTGACTTTCGATGACGTCAGAACCGTGGAAGGCAAGATGCGGCTGCGCGGCCAGATTATCAGCCGCTGCAACACATTAGTGACCACGGGTAAGGTCAAGAACGTTTATTTTTCCGAGTTCGTCGTCCAATAAGAGGGTTTAAGTGAGCAAAATCCTGACACAAGAAGAGGTGGACGCCCTTTTAAAGGGGATGTCCGGGGGTGAGATCGAGACGGAGACCGACACGGTTGAGGATGATTCCGGCGTCACTGTCTACGACCTGACCAATCAGGACCGGATCATCCGAGGGAGAATGCCCACTCTGGAAATCATCAACGATCGGTTCGCCAGACTCCTGCGGACCACCCTTTCGAGCGCCTTGCGCAAGGTTTTGGATGTATCGGCCTTCTCCCTGGACATGATCAAGTTCGGCGAGTTCATGCGGGCCTTGCCCGTTCCGACCAGTCTCCATATTTTTAAGGTCGATCCGCTGCGCGGTCACGGCATCATCGTTATCGAGACCAAATTGGTCTTCAACCTGGTGGATAATTTTTTCGGCGGTTCGGGGCGCTCTTTCATCAAGATCGAAGGCCGGGACTTTACAGCCATCGAGCATAAACTGATCAACAAGATCATCATGATAGCCCTGGAAGACCTTGAAAAAGCCTGGAATCCGGTTCACCCCCTCAAACTGACCTACGTGAGGTCCGAAACCAACCCCCAGTTCGCCAGTGTAGTCGCCCCGACCGAGGTGGTTATAGTGATAAAGTTCGAGGTGGAACTGGAACAGACCGTGGGCACCCTGATCATCTGTCTACCCTACTCGACCATCGAACCTATCCGATCCAAGTTGTACGCCGGATTTCAAAGCGACCAACTCGAAGTCGATCACGAATGGATTCACCGGTTTATAGACCAAGTCCGACAGGCGTCCATAGAGATTTCCGTGGAACTGGGTCGAACCATGATTTCGGCCCGGGATTTGCTCAAGTTGAAAAAGGGGGACGTCATTCAGCTCGATCAGGATATCGGTGAACCGATCATGGCCAAAGTGGAAGGCGTGCCCAAGTACCGAGGCTACGCCGGTCTGACCAAGGGCAACAAAGCCTTTCAAATCAGCAAGGAGATCCATAACTAGCAAGGAGATGAAAATTGGCCGCTGAACAAGATTTGAGTCAGGAAGAAATAGACAAGCTTCTGTCGGATGACGGAGAGGTTGAGCAGGGTTGGGAGGATGATCTGGCCGCCGCCAAACCCACGGCTAAAAAACCGGAACCGCCCGCTCATGCTTTCGAAACCCTGCCCAGCCAAAAGGAAGCCGAAAAGTCCGGGGTTCGGTCGCTCGATTTTATCCTGGATATCCCCCTCGAGGTTTCGGTCGAACTGGGCCGGACCAAGATGGTCATCAACGATCTGTTGCAGCTCGGCCAGGGTTCGGTGATCGAGCTGACCAAACTGGCCGGCGAACCTCTGGAGATCATTATCAACGGCAAGTTGGTCGCCCGAGGCGAGGTGGTGGTGGTCAATGAAAAGTTCGGGGTTCGGGTGACCGACATCGTCAGCCCGATGGAGCGAGTCAAAAGCCTGACTTAGAGAGAGGGGTCTGCATTGGGAGGACTGATCAGAAAAACGGCCTTATCGGCCTGGGTCCTGGCCGGGTTTTTGTTTCCCGGACAAGTTTCGGCCGAGACGGCCGTGCCCGGGGCCGAGACCCCGGACTTGTTCATGGCCGGGGTCAAGATGGTCGGAACTTTAGCCGTGCTTATCGGCGGCCTGTTGCTGGCTCTTTATCTGGTCAAACGCCTGGGGGCCGCCCGGACCGGCCTCTTCGGCGGACAGGAGCTGATCAGGATCATCGGAACCAGGGCCTTGGCCCCCAAGAAATATATCGCCTTGGTCGAAGTGGGCGACTCGGTCCTGACCCTGGGGGTGACCAATGAAGGCATCTCCTGCCTGGACAAAGCTCCGGCCGCCACATTCCATGAAAATTCGGCCGGGACATCCGATGCGGACCATCGGGGCGGCTTTGCCCAGCGACTCAAAGCCTTGACCCAAAACAAGCCGGCGGCCCGGGGTGACCAGTCATGAAAAAATGGCCCACCGCCCTGCTTTTAACGGCCATCATCGTCGCCCTCGGGGCCGTCTCCGCGGAAGCGGTCAGCCTGCCCACGGTGCAAATCGGTTTCGAGGACACGGACAGCCCGACCAGGGTGGCCACGGTCTTGCAAATCCTGCTCCTGCTCACCGTGCTGACCCTGGCCCCGGCCATCGTGGTCATGATGACATCGTTCACCCGGCTGGCCGTGGTCTTTTCCTTCCTCCGCCACGCCATGGGCACCCAGACCATGCCTCCCAACCAGATCATCATCGGCCTGTCCCTGTTTCTGACTTTTTTCATCATGACCCCGGTCTGGACCCAAATCAACAATCAGGCCCTCAGGCCTTACCTGGCCCATGAGCTTTCCCAGCAACAGGCCCTGGAGGCCGCGGCCCATCCGGTCAGGGAATTCATGTTTAAACAAACCAGGGAAAAAGACCTGGCCCTTTTTATAAGTCTGGCCAAGTACCAGCGGCCGGCCAACAAAGCCGAAACCCCCATGGCCGCCCTTATCCCGGCCTTCATCATCAGCGAATTGAAGACCGCTTTCACCATCGGCTTCATTCTCTATGTCCCCTTTCTCATCATTGACATGGTGGTGGCTTCGGTCCTCCTGTCCATGGGCATGATGATGCTGCCGCCGATCATGATTTCCCTGCCTTTCAAGTTGATGCTTTTTGTCCTGGTCGACGGTTGGAACCTTATCGTCGGATCCTTGGTCCGAAGTTTTGGATAGAGAGTTATGAGCCCCGAGTTCATCATCGGTTTCGGCCGTCAGGCCGTGGAAATAACCCTGCTCCTGGCCTTGCCCATGCTGGGCCTGGGCCTGATCGTGGGTTTGATGATCAGCATCTTCCAGGCGGTCACCCAGATACAGGAAATGACCCTGACCTTCATCCCCAAGATTGTGGCGGTCATGACCGCCCTGGTCGTTTTCTCGCCCTGGATGCTGGAGAAGATCGTGACTTATACCCGAACGCTGATTATCAACATACCCAATTACATACGTTGAGACCAAGATGAGTCCGCCCGTCTTTTCCTCAACCGAATTCATGGCCTTTCTCCTGATTCTGATCAGGGTTTCCATCATTCTGTTCCTGGCCCCCATCTTCGGGAGCCTGATCATTCCGCCCCAGGTCAAGGCCGCGCTGGCCCTGGTTTTGAGCTTGGCTCTAATGACCGTCCTGCGGGTGGATGTTTCCGGCTTTCCGGTCGACCTGTTTTCCTTCATCACCCTGCTCCTCTCGGAAATTTTTCTCGGCCTGTCGCTGACTTTGCTGGTAAGGCTGGTTCTGGAAGGCTCTCAAATCGCCGGGCAATACCTCGGTTTCCAAATGGGCTTCGCCATCGTCAACGTGGTCGATCCCCAGACGGGCAACCAGGCTTCGGTTCTGTCCCAGTTCGCCTATGTCCTGGCCCTGATCGTCTTTTTAAGCATCAACGGTCATTATCTTATTATTAAAGGACTGGTCGAAAGTTTTGAGCTGGTCCCGCCCGGCCAGGCCGCTTTTTCTTCCGGAGTCTTCACCCAAATTTCGAAGGCTGTTTCCGGAATGTTCGTCATCGCCGTCAAGATCGCGGCCCCGGCCATCGCCGTCCTGTTTTTCACCAAGGTGGCCATGGGCATCGTCGCCAAAACGGTCCCCCAGATGAACGTGCTTTTCGTGGGCATGCCCCTGTATATTGTCATCGGCTTGTTTGTTTTCGGACTGTCCCTCAACTTCTTTGTTCCGATTTTAAGCCGAGCCATAACCGATTTGGACGATTCGTTCCTGAACCTCCTCAGGGCGTTATGAGGATAAAATGGCCGAGGATAAAGGCAGTAAAACCGAACAACCGACCTCAAAACGCCGGACCGACGCCCGAAAAAAAGGCCAGGTCGGCAAGAGCATGGAGGTCAATACCTTTGCCGTCCTGCTGGCCGGAATCCTGACCCTTTTCTTCGCCTCAGCGACCTTGTATGGACAATTGAATGGAATGACCAGGGACATCCTGTCCAAAGTCGGACAAATTTCCATCGAGGGCGGGGACTTCTTCGCCTTTTTCAACAACTGCCTCGGGTTGACCGGCCTGATCCTGGCCCCGCTTTTCCTCGTGATCTTCTGTGTGGGGATTTTGGCCAATCTGCTTCAAATCGGCCCGATCTTCTCGGCCGACCCTCTCAAGCCCAACCTGTCCAAACTCAATCCCATCAAAGGATTTTCCCGGCTGTTTTCCGCCAGAGCCTTGATGGACCTGTTTAAATCCATAGCCAAGATAATAATCATCGGCGCCACGGCCTATCTGACCGTTCGAGGCGAAATGGAAAACATCCTGCCCTTGGGGGAGTTCAGTCCGGTTCAGATAGGTTATTACGTGATTCGGGTCTCCTTTGAGATCTTTCTCAAAACCTGTTGGATATTCGCCGTGCTGGCCTTTTTGGATTTTGTTTTTCAAAAGTGGCAGTTCGAGCGGGACCTGAGGATGAGCAAGGAAGAGGTCAAGGAGGAACTCAAGCAGACCGAAGGCGATCCCCTGGTTCGCGCCCGGATACGCAGTGTGCAAAGAGAACTGGCCCGCCGGCGGATGATGGCCAAGGTGCCCCAGGCCGATGTGGTCGTGACCAACCCGCTTCACTTGGCCGTGGCCCTGCTCTATGACCCCGGTCAGGCCGAGGCCCCGATGGTCGTGGCCAAAGGCCAGGCCTTGATAGCGGAAAAGATCAAGGCTATCGCCCGAGAGCATCAGGTCCCGATCATCGAGGACAAGCCCCTGGCCCAAGCCCTCTACAAATCGGTGGAAGTGGGCCAGATTATTCCGTATATGTTTTACCAGGCCGTGGCGGAAATTCTGGCCTACGTTTACCGACTGAAAGGAAAGAAGGTCGATGGCCGAGCAGGCGGCTAGCCGAAGCTTGAAAATCATTTCGGTACCTTACAGCGGCGAGATAATTCTGGGAAGCAGCGTCGTGGCCATCCTGGTGGTCATGATCCTGCCCATGCCCACCCCCCTGTTGGACCTCCTCCTGACTTTCAACATCACCTTCGGGATAATCATCCTGCTCACCTGCATGTTTACCCTGAAGCCGCTGGATTTTTCCGTCTTCCCTTCCCTGCTGCTCATGGTCACCTTGTTCAGGCTTTCCCTGAACGTGGCCACGACCAGGCTGATTCTTCTCCGGGGCAGTGAGGGTCCGGGAGCGGCCGGCCAGGTCATCAAGGCCTTCGGCGACTTCGTCGTCGGCGGCAACTATGTGGTCGGACTGATTGTCTTTGTCATTTTGGTGGTCATT
>Ga0209163_1001220_pt1 | contig 30856 bp, 37 predicted proteins | sample MTBAKSrepl2MetaG_FD_187457 | JGI IMG/M metagenome (GOLD analysis project Ga0209163, IMG submission 187457) | Enrichment culture microbial communities om Arthur Kill intertidal strait, New Jersey, USA, that are MTBE-degrading - MTBE-AKS2 (Arthur... | ecosystem: Environmental > Aquatic > Marine >...
CAAACAGTTAACGGAAAAAATAGATCGCTTTGTTGATAATTATAACAGCCAATGCAAACCTTTTTCCTGGACAGCAACAGCCGATTCTATATTAAATAAACTTAAACGACTTTATGAACTTATTTCTGGGACACGACACTAGACAATATTTCAAATCGCCGCGCATCGGGGCCGGATTTTCCGACCGCAACAAAGGGTTCACACCCCGGTATTCACTCCATGTTTAAATAAAAATGTTCGGATTAGCAAAACCGGGCCTTTTCTTCCTTGACGCATCGGATCAAAAACTCCGCGTCGTTAGGGGACAGATCGAATTTTAAACAGGCTTCCTCGATAAGTTCACCGGTCGATTTTCCGGAGCTGTATTTGCGCTCTTCCGCGATCCATTTAACGGCTTTTCTCAATTCTTCGCTTTTGGGTTGAATACTCATCACGAATCTCCTTTAACAAACCTGGTTTTTCTCCCAATTCGTTGGGAGAAACCCGCCTGTGGCGGGGATTAACCCAACATCCTTTTTTTGAGCGTGGAGGTCGCCCTGTCGTAGGGACAGGCTTTATGCCTGCCCGTTTTATATCTCCGGACCAGCTTTTTTGGAGATGATTCCCAAATTATCGATCGGCAGCTTCGGCCTTTTAAGATGAAAATCGGTTGCCTGTTCGAAACCGTACGCCACCTGCAAAATTTTTCCCTCCTCGAAATGCGGTCCCATGACTTGAAGTCCGATGGGCAGGCCGTCTGAAGAAAACCCGCAAGGTACGGACATTCCGGGAATTCCGGCAAGGTTTGCCGAGAGCGTGAACACATCGGAAAGATACATGGTCAGGGGGTCATCGATTTTTTCACCGATGCGAAACGCAGGCGTCGGGGCTACCGGCGACAGCAATACGTCACAGTACTCAAAAGCTTTCCTGAAATCCTCCTGGATAAGGGTGCGAACCTGAGATGCCTTTCCGTAATACGCGTCATAGTAACCGGCCGAAAGGGCATAGGTCCCGATGATGATGCGACGCTGGACTTCAGGGCCGAATCCTTTGGAGCGCGTCTTCTTGTACATATCCAACAGATCGCGATGACTTTTCTCTCTGAAGCCGTATTTGATTCCGTCAAACCTTGCCAGATTGGAGCTCGCTTCTGCGGGAGCGATCACGTAATAAGCGGCAATGGCGAATTCGGTGTGCGGCAGGGAAACCTCCCTGCATCGGGCCCCCATTTTTTCGACGAGCGCCACGGCGCGTCCGACCGTCTCTGCTACATCCTCATTCAGGCCTTCGGCGGTTCGGTATTCTTTTGGAATGCCCACCGACAGCCCCTTTACGTCTTTCCCGAGAAAGGACATGTAGTCCGGAACGTCCATCGGAACCGATGTCGAGTCCCGGGGATCATGGCCGGCGATTGCCTTCAGAAGCAGGGCGCTGTCCGTCACGGTCCTGGTCATGGGACCGATTTGATCCAGGGAAGAGGCGAAGGCCACCAACCCGAAACGGGAAACACGGCCGTAGGTTGGTTTTAACCCCACGATACCACAATGGGAGGCAGGCTGCCGGATGGAGCCGCCGGTGTCCGAACCGAGAGCTCCAAGGCACATACCGGCGCTTACCGCCGCAGCCGAACCGCCGCTGGAGCCGCCGGGGATACGCGTCGGATCCCATGGATTGCGGGTCACCTGCAAGCCGGAATTTTCGGTGGAAGATCCCATGGCAAACTCGTCCATGTTCGACTTTCCGACGATGACCGCTCCGGCGTGTTTGAGCTTTTTTATGACCGTGGCATCGTAAGGGGGAATGAAATTCTCGAGAATCCTGGACGCACAGGTGGTCCGCAGGCCTTCGGTACAAATAAGATCTTTAATTGCCAGGGGGATTCCGGTCAGCGGCAAACAGCGGCCTTCCGATATGGCCTTATCGGCAAGACGCGCCTCGGCAATGGCGCTGTCGGCCGCAACGGTGATGTACGCGCCGATCTGCCGGTCCAGCGCATCGATACGATCAAGAACCGCCCGCGTCAGCTCCAGGGAGGAGATCTCTTTGTTTTTCAACAGCCGGTGGGCATTTTCGATGGTAAGCTCCCACAGTTGCATTCAGGCCTCGATTCAATCAAATTCGACAGGAGTATTTAGGTTTCAGTAAAAGTATGGCGTTTTACAGAGGCTGCCCGGCATTTTGTATGGGTCCACAAGAAAAACCGAAAAGCGGTCGCCTTACGATCAATTTTTTCGAAACGATGAATATATTATGAAATCACCTTCGGGACGACGATATTTTCTCCATCGGTCTCCGGCGCATTCAAAAGCGCCTTTTTTCTGTCAAGATGGGCTGCCGCATTGTCCTCCCGAAAAGCATTGATACTAGTTAGGGCTATGGCGTGAGAAGTTGATACGATACCATGGGTATCGATTTGATTCAACTTGTCGACATAGTCCAGGATAGTGGCGATCTGTCCGGCAAGCCTGTCGATGAATCCTTCGTCCGGTTCGAGCCTTGCAAGGTGTGCCACATGCAAAACGTGCTCTTTGGTGATTTTCATTAGAACGCCTTTTGATGTACCCGGTTAGCTCCTTATTAAATTTGGATCGAAAAGCGACCGGTCACTTGAGCAGGATAGCCTCAAAACCATCCTTTTTCAATCGCAGCAGTGCGGCTTCGACTTCCTTCTGCTGTTTGAACACACCGACCCGCACCCTGTACCAGGTGCCTTTGCCGGGAATGTTTCTTTCGGTCCTGTATGACGGATATCCCTTTTTCTTCAGCTGGTTGACCATCTGGTCGGCGATGCCTGCATCCTTTAAAGCCGCCACCTGAATTTCAAAACGGCCCGCCGGCTGGGTGTCGGTTTTTTCCACCGGCCGTCTGGTCTCCTTGGACTGCTGCGTCGGTTCGGCCGTGGCTTTCTTCTCCACCCGGATCGTCTTCGGAGTTTTTTCCAAAGAGGTCTGATTTTGCCCAGATGCGGTTTCCGGTAAAGGCGTCCGGACCGATTCGATCTGTTTGCCAGGATCTTTCAGTTTTTCATAAAATCCCAGGTCCGCTTCTTCGGTCTTTTGGGTGTTCACCTTGTACCTGGTTTTTTCATTTTTAAGCACCGCTTCCTTCAACTCGGCCAGATCCTTTTGAAATTTTTCGATGTCAAAACGCACCGGCGCGGTTCCCCTGCCGACGATCACGCCGAGCAAAAACATCCAAGCAGAGATGAAGACGATCAACCCCAACCACATGACACGATGTCTGCGATTAAAATGGGAGGAAGATTTCTCTTTATCCGGCACCGGGCATCTCTTTTCGTAACAGTTTGGCGTTTTGAAGGGCGCTTTTGAACCAGGCTATCGGCCGGACGTTTACATCTGTTCGGGGGCGGACACGCCCAGAAGCGTCAAGCCGTTTCGGATGACCTTTCGAACGGCAAGGATCAGAACCAGCCTTGCCTGGGTTACCACAGGATCGTCCGAGAGGACACGATGCTTGTTGTAGTAAGCATGGAAACCGGCCGACAGGTTCATTAAATAAAAGGCGATTCGGTGGGGTTCCATGGCCTCTGCAGCGGATCGAACGATGTCGGGATACCGTGCCAGCGTTTTGACTAAAATCAGCTCTTCGAATTCCGTAAGGGCTGTGCAGACATCGGCATTCCAGCAACAGGCGTTCATCCCCCTCTCCGTGCCTTTACGGATGATGCTGGAAATTCTCGCGTGCACATACTGAACGTAATAGACCGGGTTTTCAATGGATTGCTTTTTAGCGATTTCCAGATCAAAATCCAGCGGGCTTTCATAATGCCGCGTCAGAAAAAGGAATCTAGCGGCATCCCGTCCGACTTCATCGACGACGTTCTTTAAAGTGACAAATTCGCCGGCCCGCGTCGACATGGCCACCGGTTCGCCGCCTCTCAAAAGATTGACCAGATGAACCAGAATAACGTGAAACTGATCTTTTTTCCGCCCCGCCGCTTCTATTGAGGCGGTCATTCTCGGTATATATCCGTGGTGATCCGCGCCCCATACGTCGATGACCCGCTCGAAACCCCGGTCAAATTTATCCTGATGATACGCGATATCAGAAGCAAAATAGGTCGTATTGCCGTTTCCACGCACGACCACCCGATCCTTTTCGTCTCCGAAAGCGCTGGTAGAAAACCAGAGCGCGCCGTCTTTTTCATAAATGAAGCCTTTTTTCTGAAACTCCCGGATGACTTCATCAATTTTTCCGGAATCATAGAGGCTTTGTTCGCTGAACCATCGGTCAAAGGTCACGCCGAATGCTTCGAGATCTTTCCGGATCTCATCGAGGATCCGGTGTGCAGCAAAACGGGCACAATATAAAACGCCTTCTTCCCGGGGCATGGCAAGGAGATCTACGGCCGTTTCACCGATTTTTTCCGCAATCTCCTGGATATATTGCCCCTGGTAGCAATCTTCGGGAAAATCGACCGTTTGGCCTTGCAATTGCAAAAAACGCAGGTAAACGGAGAGGCCGAGCGTTCGAATCTGGTTGCCCGAATCATTGATATAATACTCTCTTTGGACGTCAAAACCACAAAATGAAAGCAAATTCGCGATGCTGTCCCCGACCGCAGCCCCCCTTCCGTGCCCGACATGGAGGGGTCCGGTGGGGTTGGCGCTGACAAACTCGACCTGGATTTTCCTGCCGTTGCCGATATTGACCGATCCATAGGCCCCATCGGCTTCGTGTATCTGTTGCAATATCGGATGCCAGGCGCTCGGCCTGATGAAAAAATTAATAAATCCGGGGCCGGCGATCTCGATCTTTTCAAATATCGCCTCGAGATCGTCCACATGCTCGACAATGGCTTCGGCGATTTTTCTGGGCGCCATCTTCTGGACAGAGGCCATAACCATCGCCACATTGGTGGAAAAGTCGCCGTGGGCATCAATTTTTGGCTCTTCGATTTCGACTTCCGGCAGGACTTTTTGAAAAAGGCGCCCGCTGTCAAAGGCCCGGCCGACCGCCCGGGATACGATATGTGCAATTTTGTCTTTCATGGGATTTGCTGCAGCCGCCGCAACCGCCCATGCCCCGTGTTCCGACCGGTTGCGTCGGTTGTAGCCTGAGCTGGGGATGCGGATTGTTGTCCCCCTTTTGGATTCGATGTGCATGGTAACGCAAAAAGATATTTTGATAAAGAATTTTCGATGGCAAGTCAAGACACTTCAACCGATCTCGGGAATTTGCTTCCGGCGGATTTCTCCCAACCATTCAGCAGGGGAATTACCAAAAAGCGGTTGACTAAAAACATTTTTTTTCGTATTTGAAATGATAGATTTTAAATCTATGGTAAAGAATCGCGTCATTTTATATACATGTTGCCGGAGCAAACGGCTGCCGGTGACGACACAAATCCATTAAGGTGCCGACGGCAAAACAGGCAATCCTGCGAAATTCAGGAACGGCTCTGCCGCTGTGATCGGAGACAGACGAATTATATAAATTTTAAACGATCCGAGAGTCAGCCGCCTGCCTTAATGATACCTTCGCTGCACTTGGGATGTTTTTTTCGTTCCGATATTTCGATGAGCGAAGGTAAGCCTTTCGATCTCTAATGGATGAAAGGCTTTTTTTTTCTTAACCTATTTATTAACCTATCACGAAGGAGGAACGGTTATGTTAGGATACAAAAAGGTGGGGATACTGATCGTTCTGTGCAGCGTTTTTCTGCTCGCACCTCCCCATGCGTTCGCCATGCACATTATGGAGGGATTCTTGCCGGCAAACTGGGCCATTTTTTGGATGGTTCTTTCCCTTCCCTTCATTGTCTTCGGTATCCGAAAGATCAAAAGGCTCGCCGGTGAACACATGAACATCAAAATGCTTCTGGGGCTATGCGGCGCCTTTGCATTCGTGCTTTCCTCCTTGAAGCTGCCCTCGGTAACCGGCAGCTGCTCCCATCCGACCGGTGTCGGGCTGGCCGCCGTCTTGTTCGGACCGGCCGTTTCCTGCGTGATGGCGCTCATTGTTTTGCTGTTCCAGGCCCTGCTGCTGGCCCACGGCGGGCTGACGACCCTGGGGGCGAACGTTTTTTCCATGGGTATTGCAGGGCCGGTGGTCGCTTATGCCGTGTATAAATTGATGAACAGGTCCGGATTTTCCACAGGAGCAAGCGTATTTGCCGCTGCCGCCCTATCCGACCTGGTCACCTATATCGTGACATCGCTGCAGCTGGGTTTGGCGTTTCCGGCCGCAGAGGGGGGGGTTATCGTTTCAATCATAAAATTTATGGGGATTTTTGCCGTCACCCAAATTCCCCTTGCCCTCAGCGAGGGGTTTCTTACCGTGATCATCTTTAATCTGCTCCTGGCCTACAACAAAAATGACATCAAAGAACTGGGCGTTTTGGGAGGTCGCATATAATGGCGAAAAAAAATATGCTTTTTCTGGCGATTGTGGTGATTCTGGCCGTCATTCCGATCCTAATGAATAAAGGAGCTGAATTCGGAGGATCCGATGGTCAGGCGGAAGAAGCCATCGGAGAAATCCATCCCGACTACCAGCCGTGGTTTGAATCTTTGTGGGAGCCGCCGAGCGGCGAAATCGAAAGCCTGCTTTTTGCCCTACAGGCTGCCATCGGAACTGGATTCATCGCCTTTTTCTTCGGATATTTCATCGGCAAGAAAAAGGGGGAGGAGCAGACCGATCGGTAGCGCATCCCCTTAGGGTTTAAAGGTTCGGGGTTCACGGAAAATTTGATATGGAAGTTTTTCTCTGTGATCTCAGTGTCTCTGTGGTCAAAAAGTCCCAAGAAAACAGGTGGTTCGTGATGCCGGTATGCTGTCGATAGACACCTATGCCTATACCAACAGGCTCAAAAAAGCTCACCCCATGGAGAAAACGGCCTTTTCCCTGGTTACTCTTGGGATTTGCCTGGCCTACGCCGACGCGGGACTCTATATTTTTGTTGTTTTTTCCATGATGGGCATCACCAGCGGGTTTGCGGGAATCCCCCTGCGGTTTTATCTCAAAACCCTGGCATTTCCTTTGCCGTTCGTTCTGTTGGGTGTTTTAACAATCATTTTCAATTTTTCCCGGAACCCCGCTTCCTTCGATGTGAAGCTTCGGGTCTTTTCCGTCTATATCGGCACTACGGAACAATCGGCCATCGAAGGGCTGACGATTTTTCTGAGAACTTACGCCTGCGTTTCCTGCCTCTATTTTCTTTCACTGACAACGCCCATTGTCGACATCGTCTGGGTAATGCGAAAGCTGAAAATACCAACGGTATTCGTTGAGATCCTGTCCATCATTTACCGGTTTATTTTTGAACTGCTCGATACGGCCCTTCTGATTAAAACATCTCAAGAGGCCAGACTTGGATATACGGATTTTAAAAAAGCTTATAAGTCGTTGGGCCTTTTGATCTCGAACCTGTTCATCAAAACCTTCGAGAACTACAAAAGTCTGACCACGGCGATGGAATCGAGACTGTACAGCGGAAATCTTCCGGTACTGGAGGAAAGGTTTGATTTTTCCATTCGAACCATGCTGCTTATGGCTGCCTATGTTGCAGCTTTGTTTTTACTGATTTCCATCGACGGCATGGGACCGCCGGGGTGAAAAATGCCAGATACGATTTTGGAAGCCAGGGATCTTCATTATGCTTATGCGGACGGCACCTATGCCCTCAAAGGCTTGTCGCTTTGTCTCGACAGAGGGAAAAAAATCGGCATTGTCGGTCCTAACGGCGCGGGTAAGACGACCCTGTTTCTCCACTTGAACGGAATTTTAAGACCCAAAAAAGGGCATATTTTTTTCAACGGCAGGGAGGTGGCCGGCCGGCGCGATGATATCAGAAGGCTCCGAAGCAGCGTAGGCCTTGTCTTTCAGGATTCAAACACCCAGCTTTTTTCCGCCAGCGTGGTTCAGGAACTATCCTTCGGCCCTCTGAATCTTGACCTTTCGCGGGAAGAAGTCCTTAAGCGGGTGGAGCAGACCATCGAGTTGCTCGACATCGGCAATCTCAAGAACAAACCAACGCATTTTCTAAGCGGAGGTGAAAAGAAAAAAGTGGCGATCGCTTCGGTTCTGACCATGGAGCCGGAGGTTATCGTGTTCGACGAACCGCTTTCCAATCTGGATCCAAAAAGCGCCGGGGAGTTGATGCGATTCATAAAGTCTCTCAATACGGACGGTAAAACGATCGTCATCTCCACGCATGACGTCAACGTGGTCTATGAGTGGGCGGATTATATCTATATCCTCTGCGACGGCCGGATTCGCGGGCAGGGAACGCCGCAGGATGTTTTTACGGATGATGCATTGCTCAAAAGCGCAAATCTCGAAAAACCCTGGGTACTGGAAGCCTATGATTTGATCGTGAGCAAGGAACCCTTCCTGAAAGATCATTTCGAGATCCCGAAGGATAAACACCGGCTCTATGATCTGCTTAACCAGCTTACCTGCAAGGAGATGAAAACCGGCGATATCTATATGTGCAGCAAGTGTGGACTGGAGCTGCAGGTGACCCACGAATGCAGCCGAAACCATAAAAACGGTGAGGAATGCGTATTTGCATGCTGCGGTGAAACAATGGTCAAAAAGCGATGAAGCGAACAGGGAAAGGATCTGGAACTTTCCATTTAGACTTGACGATCAACCGATATTTTCATACATTTTATGACATAAATTGTTTATCATATGAACTACCCCTGCTCTTTGCACCGGCAGGGCGAAACAGATCCACTAGCAGCGGGGATCATCATGGCGGACCCGAAAGTTGCCGACCTGACCGAGGACAAAATAAAAAACATTCAGGAACTCGAAAAACAGCTCGGCGACAATATTTGTCTTATCGCGATAGAGAAACTCGGAGGGCTGTACGTTCTGGAAGCAAAGATCGCCCCGAACCTCTGGGAAAGAGCGGACAGGGTATATCCGGAAATCAAAGACCTTCGTGCGTATTACACGGCGCACGAGGATGCCCACATCACCAAGTCGAGCCTGAAAAAACTGCTCAACAGCCAGGCAAAAAAAACGCTCCTCAAACGCCCCCTCCGCATCCGCAAGGTCAATATGGACGAGGCTTCCTATTGACCAAGCTTCGCCAAAAAAATTGAAAGATATATTGACAACCGATGGATCAGCTATATTGTTTGGATAATTAATAGTTAATCTATTAAAATATTTTTATGGCCTTTTTTTGTAAAGGAGGTGAGTCAGATGGCAAAAATACCCTGTGCATGCGGTCCATGCTCCCATGAAGTCGAGGAAAGCGAAGCAGTTGTAAAAAACGGCAAGGCCTATTGCAGCGAAACCTGTGCCAGCGGGGAATGCACCGATGAACACGGCCACTCCTGTGTTTGCGGCCACTGCGAATAGCAACCCTTCTCAAAGAATCCGGAACATATCGGTACTGGGTGTCCATACAAAAAGCCGGTATTTTTTGGTTCGTAGTAGGGGCGGGGGAACGACACCGGTTTCCCCGCCTCTTTGTTTTTACGAACCCTTTTCAGCCTTGCGATCATTTTCCTCCCTGTCTCCCCCCGCGCATCCAATCCTGCAGAAAGCAAAAAATTGTTTCAAATAGTTTGCCTTTTAAATAGTTTTATAATAACTATTTGCATAAATTATAGATTATAGAGCGGGTCCGAAGGCGATCCCCATACACCGGGCCCCCTTTTCGAGCCGGAAAGAAGCCGTGCACGGCTATGCGTTTGACCTTTTTTGGAAGACGCTATGGAGCGGGACGAACTCCGTGATAATACCCAGATAGCGGAATTATCCGAACTTCTGGTCGATTTTTACAACCTCTTTCATGCGTGGGAGGAGGAAGCCGTCAACGATTTGAGGACCAACCTGTCCATCCTGGAGGTCCATACGATCGAGACGCTGGGAAGACGGCCCGGGTTGAAAATGCGGGAGATCGCCGAAGTGATGGAGATCAGTACCCCCTCGGTCACTGCGGTTATCGACAAACTTGAAAAAAAAGGCTTTGCCCGCAGGAAAACGACGCCCGCCGATCGCCGGGTGTTTCTCATCGAGTTGACTCAAAAAGGGATGGATCTGTTTGAGAGACACTCGCAACAGCATAAAAAAATGGCGGAAACCGTTCTTTCATGCATTCCCGGGGAAAGCGTCCACAGGTTTCTGGAGCTGTTGACCGCCATTGTTGGAAAGTCATACGCCTGAGGTTAAACGCCATATATCCGCAGACAGGAAGACCGCGCATATTCTCTGTCAACCCGTGCTTTTGCTAAGCCGCCCAACCTCAAACGTCGTGTGATCAGTTTTTCAGACAGCCAATCGCATGGTTTTTCAAATAAATTTATCGATCTGGGCATGCTTTTTCAGATCATCGATATACTCTCTCACCTTGGCCTGAACGGTCGTCTGTTTTAAGTACCCGGTGATTTTGTCTTTCACGTCACCGTAAGCCTGCATCCCCGCCGGTTTTTTATCCACGACCTTGATCAGATGATATCCGAACTGCGTTTCCACAATGCCGCTGATTTCGCCGGGTTTTAAAGAAAAAGCGACATCTGAAAAGGGTTTGACCAGGGCATTTCTGTCAAAATAGCCAAGGTCCCCACCGTTGCTCCTGCTAGGGCAATCGGAATTTTCTTTTGCAAGAGTTTCAAAATCTGCACCTGCTTTAAGTTTTGCCTGAAGATCTTCGATCTTCTTTCTGGCCGCAGCCTTCTTGGTCTCATCATCTTCTTTTTCCAATCTGACCAGAATATGACTGGCCTTGACCTGCTCGGGGTGCTTGAACGTATCCGGATGGCTGTCATAATAGGCCTTACTCTCTTTTTCTTTGACCTGAACCTTGTCAGCCACTTCTTTGTCAATCAGTTCTCGAATCGCAAGGTCCTGTCTCAACTGATCCTTCAACGTCGCAAGGGTCAGATTGGACTTTTTAAGTGTTTCTTCAAATTCTTTTTCACCGGGAAAACTCGTCTTAATCTGGGCTATCCTCTCATCCACCGCACTGTCCGGTATATCGATACGCAGTCTTTTACACTCCTGTCTGAGCACTTCCATCGTGACGACATGATCGAGGGCCTGCGTTTCAATATCCTTTATTGAGGCCTGATCCAGTTGCCCCTTCATACCATTTTGCGTGGTTATGCTTTCGATGGTTCTATTCAGATCCTTTCTCAAAATGGCTGTGCCATTGACTGTCGCCACCTTTTGATTCGGATCCGCAGAAACCTTGTTTGTCTCTTGTGTTTTTGGATTTTTTACGGCGGCTTTCGATTGGGCTGTGTCCGCTTTCGAAGAACCTTTGTCCTGTGAAAAGGACGGGTTTGCGGCGAGTACGGTGGTTATCAGAAAAAACAATGCAACAAGGAATAGTTTTGCCGTGGTTTTCATCAACGCTTCTCCGTTTAAATTGGTTTGAGACTGTTAATTCAGTTCTTTTTCATGTTCTGCATCATGGTTTGAGGATCCAGGATTCAAGGGTCCAAGGGATCAGAGGAAAACCTTTTTTTATTACTCTCGAAACCTTGCGCGGCAAAAGATCGAGCTGAAGTCTTCGCCCAAAGGCGAGGGCTTTTCCCCCAATCTCAGAGCAGAACAATAATATCAATGGGTTAAAATGGTTTTTGGATGTAGAAACCTACCAAAACATGTCAAATGTATATGGCGAAAAAGACAAAAAGGAAAGGATTATTTCAAGTCCCTTGGTCAATCGCTGGACAATCTGATAAACTATACGCCTTAAAAGCGCCTTGACCTGTTTGAATAATCGTGCATGGATATCGTCCTTGTAATTCGACTCAATCCGTGTGAACATGCGCCAATTGTCTAAAAATTCTCCGCGATCCATCGGCGGTGGGATCTCCGGCTCGGTCCAATCCCCCGGCGGCGGATCCCCGGGATACGCTTGCGGTTGCGATTCAACGGGGATGAATGAATCGTTTTGGTTTCTGGCTATTAGGAAGACAAGGATAGGGAGGCACCATGGCTCAGAGAAAAAAGAAAGACAAAAACAATTTGGAGGTCGGGGGTTTTACCGTAAAAAGCGGTTTGGCACAGATGCTCAAAGGCGGGGTGATCATGGATGTGGTCTCTCCGGAACATGCGGTTCTGGCCGAAGAAGCCGGAGCGGTCGCGGTGATGGCTTTGGAGCGGGTGCCGGCGGATATCCGAAAACAGGGCGGGGTGGCCCGAATGTCCGATCCCGCCCTGATAAAAGAGATAATGTCCTCGGTAAGTATCCCTGTGATGGCCAAATGCCGGATCGGCCATTTTGTGGAGGCGCAAATTTTGGAGGCAATCGGCGTTGATTTCATCGACGAGAGCGAAGTGCTGACACCTGCCGATGAAAGACACCACATTAACAAACAGTTGTTTAAAGTCCCCTTTGTCTGCGGGTGTCGAAACCTGGGCGAGGCACTGCGACGCATCGGTGAGGGGGCTGCCATGATCCGAACCAAAGGAGAAGCCGGAACCGGCGATGTGGTGGAAGCGGTGCGGCATGCCAGAAATGTACTGGATGAGATTCGACGATTGGCATCCATGCCGGAAGATGAGTTGATGACCTATGCCAAAGAGGTCGGCGCTCCGTATGATCTGGTGAAGAAAACCAGGGAACTGGGGCGGCTGCCCGTTGTGAATTTTGCCGCAGGCGGAATTGCCACGCCCGCCGATGCGGCACTGATGATGCAGCTCGGCGTCGATGGGGTTTTTGTCGGTTCCGGCATCTTTAAAAGCGCCAACCCGTCGGTTCGGGCAAAAGCGATCGTCGAGGCGACCACCCACTACAACGCCCCGGATATTCTTGCCAAAATCAGCGAAAACCTCGGGGATCCCATGCCGGGAATCCGGGTCGGCAGCCTTGCCGAAACCGAGCTTTTGTCGGGACGCGGGTGGTGAGACTGGCAGGTATTTTTCAAAAAGGGCGAACGCGTTGTGAAAATCGGGGTACTGGCGCTGCAGGGCGCATTCATTGAACACATCGAGTTGATAAAGAGGATTGGCGTAGAAGCCGCCGAGGTCCGCCTGCCGGATCAGCTAAAAACGGCGGACGGTTTGATCATTCCAGGCGGAGAGAGCACCACCATGGCAAAACTCGCCGCTATGTATAATTTGATTGAGCCCCTTAAACGGTTCGCCCGGAGGAAAGTTGTCTGGGGAACCTGTGCCGGCATGATATTGATGGCCAAAGAGGTGGTGGGCGAGACGCAGCCGCCGCCGCTGCAGGTAATGGACATTGTCGTGGAGCGAAATGCGTTCGGTCGACAGGTGAACAGCTTTGAAACCGATATAGAGGTCTATGGTAGCAATGACGAAGATCCCTGGCTTTTTCACACGATTTTTATTCGGGCGCCGAAATTGATCGAAGTCCGAGGAAATGCAGCGGTCATGGCCCGTTTACCCGATGGCACTCCGGTTGCCGCTCGGCAGGGAAAATTATTGGCAACCGCCTTTCACCCCGAACTTTCAGGAGACGACCGGTTCCATCGATACTTTTTAAGGCTTGTCCGGAGTTAGACCCCGCCAAAGGCCCGGTGCATTTGTGGCTCGACCTGGTTTTACTATCCCGCGTGTTTTTACCCCGATGTTGGAACATCGGGGTTTATTAAAACATACAGGGAATACCGGCGTTCATGGGACCGGCTTTCAATGACATTTACGAACAACTTTAAAACGAGGATTCCAAATGACACCGAAAGAGCGGTTTAAGACCATCCTGAAGATTCAAGAACCGGATCGAGTTCCATGGACGCCGTTTTTTCTGGGAGCGACGAGCCGTATTTACGGTGCTCCATACGACCAGTGGTCCCAGTATGGAGATATTGCCGCCAGATGCATGCTTGCAAGCCAGAATTTCTTCGGTTTCGACCTGATATTCGCCGCATTTGACGCCTATACCGAGTCTGCCGGTTTCGGACAGGAAATCCTGTTTCCAGAGGGCGACCCGGCCTATCCGGCTACCGACCGCCTGGTGATACAAACTCCGGACGATTATTTTAAAATGTTGCCATACGATCCCGGTCAGCCAAACATGCGAACAAGGGAACTCGTCGAATGTTGCGATATACTAATGGATGAAGCGGGGGAGAATATTCCGGTCATTGCCATAGTGAACGGACCGCTAAATGTTCTGGCTGCACTGCGTTCAAAAGAGTCTCTGATTACTGACTGCGCAAATTACAAAGAACCGGTTTTAACCGGGCTGAAAACCGTATCGAATGTCCTGCAGTCATACACGAAAGCGCTGGCGGAAACCGGCGCCATGATCATGTTTGATACATCCTTCGCGTCCCGACAACGGATGGACCGCCGACTCTGGCTGGAAACAGAAGGCCGCTTCATGCCGCAACTGGCCGAAACGGCCCGGCAGGCCGGCGCATCTGTTGCAGTGTATTGCGGGGGGCAAGGACCTTACTTCGACAAGCTCACTAGGACGATGAAACCAGAAATAATCGCCACCGCGTTTGTACCGGACGATTGCAAGGACTGGGCCGAAACTAAAAGGAAATGGGGAAACCGGGTCGCTCTTTGTGGGGCAGTTTCAACCCGGACGTTGGCATCAGGCGATTCCGAGCAGGTGAAAGAAGCCTGCCGATTTTTTATTCAAGATCTGGCGGCAGGCGGCGGATATGTCCTGGCACCCGGGTGTGAATATCCTCCAAAGGCAAACCTTCATGGCGCCAGAGCGATGAAGGAAGTGGTGGAACACTACGGAACCTATGCCCGTGGCGCGCCGAAGCCGTAAAAAACCTGGGCTATAACCGATAAGTTGTAACAATCTATCCCTTTGAAAAAGCTGACCGTATATAAAGCCGTCTGGCATTTTTTCGGAGAAAGGCGAACTGTTTGAACGCCTTAGCGGTCCTTATGCCATCATCTGCTTGGACCTTTGGTTTGGAACAAACCCATCGCAAAAGGTTCTTGCCTGGTAAACAAACCTTTCCATGATGGCATTAGACCCGCTTGGGTGCGAGTTTGAGACTTACGGAGAAAAAATCGTCGGGCGGTCTTTCAAAAATCTGAATTCTTCCGATAATCTTCCGATAAATTTTATCTTGACAGATCGATGGACGGCCACTATATTCCGAAAAAAGAATGTATAGGAGCAGTATGCTGAAAGAATTTACCAAGATTATGAAGGCTCTGTCCGATCGGAACCGGGTGAAAATGGTCAAGCTGCTTCAGCGGCGGGTGCTTTGCGTATGCGAAATTCAGGAAGCCTTGGGCCTGGCCCAGTCCACCGCAAGCAAGCATCTGAAAATTCTTGAGGAAGCAGGATTGATCACCTATTCCAAAGACGGCCTGTGGGTCAACTACCGACTGGACGAGGGCGCAAACAACCCCTATGTGGCGAGCCTTTTGGGGAACCTGCGGCACTGGCTGGAGGATGATTCCGAAGTAAAAGCCCTCGTAAAACGACTTCCTGAAATTCGACGGGAGAACATCTGCGGTGGTTGATTTTTTTTGGGTTTTTTACATCGCTATATGACGAAATTGGAATTAAATAACAACCTCGTGAGGCAGTTGGCTGCATCAGGAAAGCGCAGAAGGGAGCAGGGAGGATGAAAGAGCGTACGGTGTTTTTTTGGATTGTGGGAATTTTTCTGGCCGCCTACTATGTTCCCTGGAGTCATCCCGTCATCCGCCAATCCGGGCTGGAAGCCTTCCTGATGCTCCAGGAATACGCGAGAGAGCATGTGCTGACCTGCCTGATTCCGGCTTTTTTCATCGCCGGAGCCATCGCGGTCTTTGTATCCCAGGCCTCGGTGCTCAAATATTTTGGAGCCCAGGCCAATAAGGTTCTTTCGTATTCCGTGGCTTCGATTTCCGGCACCATCCTGGCGGTCTGCTCCTGCACGGTCCTGCCGCTGTTTGCCGGCATCTATACCCGGGGGGCCGGCATCGGACCGGCCACGGCATTTCTCTATTCAGGACCTGCCATCAACGTGCTGGCCATCACCCTGACAGCCAAAATCCTCGGCTGGCAGCTGGGGCTGGCCCGGGCCGTGGGCGCGGTTTTATTTGCCGTGGTCGCCGGTTTATTGATGGCCCTGATTTTCCGCAAGGATGACGCAGCGCGCACGGCCGGGCAGATTTACGTGCCGGACGCCGGCGTCAAAGAGCGCACGCTTCTGCAGGACACCCTGTATATCCTGACCATGGTACTGATCCTGGTATTTGCCGCTTTTGCCCGTCCCGCCGAAGGGAGTTCCGGGCTGTGGCCGGCTATTTTTGCTGCAAAATGGTATATTACCATCGCATTGCTGATATTGCTCGGAATTATGCTAAAATCCTGGTTCACCCGGGAGGAATGCAAAAGCTGGGTCGAGTCCACCTGGGGATTCATGAAGCAGATTTTTCCGCTTCTGGGCGGCGGGGTGCTGGTGGCGGGATTTTTACTGGGCCGGCCCGGCCATCCGGCTTTGATTCCCGAGCAATGGGTACAATCCCTTTTGGGCGGAAACTCGTTGTGGGCCAATCTATTAGCCTCAGTGGCCGGGGCATTGATGTATTTCGCCACCTTGACCGAGGTTCCCATCCTGCAAGGGCTTTTGGGCGCCGGTATGGGAAAGGGGCCGGCGCTGGCGCTGCTTCTGGCAGGTCCGGCGCTTTCCCTGCCCAATATGCTCGTGATCGGAAGCGTCATGGGGATAAAAAAAACCGCGGTTTTTTGCGGCATCATCGTCATCCTGTCCACCATCGCCGGGATGCTGTATGGATCTTTCGTAGGATAACCAGGAGATATGATCGACGTTGAAGTCACCCGCATACGGGTAGGCCAGCATTCCACCGGAATCGTCGGGTTGAAATCGGCGCTGGAGTCGGTTGCCGCTGAATTCGGCGATCGCCCGGATGAAGAAATTCAGAAAATACTGGTCGAACGGCTTTCCAGAGACAACTATATCGCCGCAAGCACACGGGACATGTATGCCCGGGCTTTTTTACGCGAGTACAAAAAATTCACCGGCCGCCCTTTCGAGGAGGAACGCGCTGCGGGGATTGAAATCAAGGTTCTGGGACAGGGATGTCCCCGCTGCCGTCAACTCACCCAGGACCTGATGACGCTGATGGCGGAAACCGGCATAAAGGCCGATCTCGAACACGTAACCGACATCAAGTCCATAGCCGGCTATGGCGCGCTGGGCAGTCCCGCGCTGGTCATCAACGGCAAGGTGGTTGCCGTGGGGTCGATCCCATCCAAATCGAAACTGAAAGAATTGCTGGAGCAGGCCGCATCGAACAAAAATGCTAGCCGTTCATAGGGGTCTGTTTACTGGCCGCAACATGGGACCTGCTGCTTACGATACGCCCCAAACGCCTTCGAATGATTTATGTGAAGGCAGAGAGAAACCCCGACGCTGACCATGACCGATCTTGGGGGCTGTATGGCCTTTTAGCAGAAGATTGCTGCCGTTGACAGGGGCATGGCGTTTTGTTGCGGACGGATAAAGCTGCTTTCCCGCAACAACGAATCGCCGTTGGCAAAAGCAAGCGCTTATGGTTGCGGACCATAAAGCAGACCCCTTTGAACGGCTAAGAAAAAATGAATAACCCAAAAGGAGTCGAAATTATGGACATCAAGGTTCTGGGCCCTGGCTGCCCCAAATGCCAGCAGACGGAAAAGGTGGTCAAAGAGGCTGTGGCCGAAACCGGTGTGGCCGCAACCGTGGAAAAGGTCACCGACCTGATGAAGATCGCCGGCTACGGGGTGTTCGGCACACCGGCGGTCGTGGTCGACGGCGAGGTCAAGTCCGTTGGCAAAATCCCGGACAAGGAAGACGTAAAAACGTGGCTTAAAAAGTAGAAGGAGGAAAATGAGATGGCCGAAACATGCTGCGCAGGGGGAAATGACGTCATGATTCTGGCCTGCTCGGGCGGCTCCAACGTGGGGCAATTGTCCAACCAGGCCGCCGTAGAGCTGACCCGGGAGGGCTTCGGCAAAATGTTTTGCCTGGCCGGCATCGGCGGAAAGCTCTCCGGGTTCGTCCAGTCGGCCCGGGATGTCCCCGTGATGATGGCCATCGACGGCTGCCAGGTCGGATGCGCCAAGGCGATTCTGGAGCAGGCGCAGGTGCCCTTGAAACACTACCTGGTGCTGACCGACGAGGGGATCGAGAAAAACAAAAATTTCAATTTATCCCGCGTGGATATCGATCGGGTCAAAGCGGCGGTCAAGCGGGTCGTAAATGGAAATGCTGAAGCAAGATAAGAGTGGCGTTCTCTCCGTGATGCCTGTTTGGGACAATAAAAAGAACCGGAGAGAAAGGGTCACTCGAAACGATAGATGGATATCATGCGGCTGACCGGCTACACCAGGGAAATTTTTCTTCCCAGGTGCAACCCGAGCTTTACATCGCTCCATTGCATCGCTCACCTGCTCGAGGATATCGGCGATGTACTTCCCTATCTCAACGCCGTTCTGGGAGGCGCGCAGTATTTCAGCGACCCGCCGGAAGTGATATTTCAGCACTACGGAAAAATCATCAAGGTCGGTGCGCGCGAGATCGCGATCAACGCGCTTCGGGATGAAGCAGAGGCGGACCAAATCCTCCAGTGGTTGAAAAGCGAAATCAACCAGGCGTGGCAAAACCGGGAAACCATCACGCCCTGTTTTACAGGAAAAAAGAAGCCGGGGGTTTTGGACATCCTGCGGCTGCTGCCCAAAACCAACTGCAAAAAATGCGGCCGGCCCACCTGCATGGTATTTGCCGTCCAGCTCATGGAAGGCGGACGCTCCGCGGAGCAGTGCCCGGAACTTGTCGAATCGAACCGGATGAAGCTGTCGGCCTACCTGGCCGAATTCGATTTTGATTGAAGGGAATTTTTCTCCAAAAAACCCGCAGGTTGATCTTGTATGATCAATTTTTTCGAAAAGCGAACCCATCCCAATCCGGCAAAGGAGTAAACGCCCATGGTTGCTGATGCATTGCAAAATAACGACCGCAAGATGACCCGTGTTTTCGAGCGGTTTCTTTCTGTCTGGGTGATTCTGTGCATCCTCGCAGGGATTTTACTGGGAAAGATTGCGCCCGGCTTCGCCCGCCATCTCGATTCTCTGGCCATATCCGTCAACGGTGCGCCGGTGGTGTCCATCCCCATCGCCATCTGTCTTTTTTTCATGATGTATCCCATCATGGTGAAAATTGACTTCGCCGAAGTGATCCGGGCGGGCAAAAGCGGCAAACCCGTCTTTCTGACCCTTTTCGTCAACTGGGCCGTAAAACCGTTCACCATGTATGCCATCGCCCTTTTCTTTCTCGGCACGCTATTTTACGGATTCATCGGAGCCGATGCAATGGATCTCATTAAAATGCCTTTCGGATTGAACCTGCCGGTGGGAGCCGCCCACGGCGCCGGAACCGTGGTATTGATCGAAGGGGTGAAAATGCTGCAAGTGCCGCTTTGGCGCAGTTATCTGGCCGGGTGTATTTTGCTGGGGATCGCTCCCTGTACGGCCATGGTGCTGGTATGGGGTTTTCTGGCGCGCGGCAACGACGGGTTGACTTTGGTGATGGTGGCCGTCAATTCACTGACCATGCTGCTTCTTTACGGTCTGCTGGGGGGGTTTTTGCTGGGAGTCGGGCGCTTGCCGGTTCCCTGGCAGGCACTGCTGCTTTCCATCGGCATTTACGTAGCCCTTCCCCTTGTGGCCGGATATCTTTCCCGCAGGTGGATCATTGCTGCAAGGGGAGAAATCTGGTTCCAGGAAAAATTTTTGCATGTGCTGACACCCATTACGATCATCGCGCTGCTGATCACCCTGGTGCTGCTTTTTTCCTTTAAAGGGGAGGTCATCGTCGGCAACCCGCTGACCATCCTCTGGATTGCCATTCCGCTGTTTATCCAGACCATGTTGATTTTCTGGCTGGGGTATGGAGCGGCACGACTGATCCGGTTGCGCTATGAAGACGCGGCTCCGGCGGCGATGATCGGCGCCTCCAATCATTTTGAGGTGGCCATTGCCACGGCGACCATGCTGTTCGGACTTTCTTCCGGCGCAGCCCTTGCCACCGTTGTGGGCGTTCTGATAGAGGTACCGGTGATGTTGATGCTGGTCAAGATCTGTTTGAAAACGACTCACTGGTTCCAACCGGGCCGTAAAATGGGATCCACGGCCGAAGCGGGATGACAGCCAAAAAAGGGACCTAAAGCCAGGTTGACCAACCGGCCAAAAGCGTGTGCAAGAAAAATATGCTTTCCATTCAAACCGAACGCTTATTAAAGGCTTTTCTTCAGGCAGCGGTTTTTCTGTTTCTGGCCGCTCTGCTGTCGATAGGCGCTAATTCCTTTCGGAGCGACGGCATCGCTCTGGTGGCCGACTGGTCGCCTGATGCACGCCTTACGGCCGCTACGGGAGACAGCCTGGTGATCCCGCTGGATCTGGCGGCATCCTTTTACGACGCCCGGGAAGCCGTCTTCGTGGACGCCCGGCCGGTGGAACAGTTCGCCGAGGGCCACATCCCGGGAGCGCTGAGCGTTCCCTGGGAGAATGTGGATGAATATATCGGTTTGTTTTTAGAAAAAGTCCCTGATCCCGATACCATCGTCATCACCTACTGCGACGGGAAGGCATGCGCGCTCTCGGAAGACCTTGCCTTGATGCTGCGGGACATGGGATACACCCATGTGAAGGTGCTGGTAAACGGCTGGACCGTATGGACCGAGGCCGGGTATCCGGTGGAAAAGGGAACATGGAAAAAGAAAAGTGAGGGGTGAAGAAGGGAAAACGGGATGACCTATATCGTCGAAGCCATCGTCGAAACCTGGCATATTCTTTTGGACTCATCGGTGTATATTCTGTTCGGTCTTCTGGTCGGCGGATGGCTGAAGGTATTTTTAAATCCAGGCGCGGTCGCCCGGCATCTCGGACAGGACCGGATGAGGTCGGTCTTTAAAGCGGCGCTGTTCGGTATTCCGCTTCCGCTTTGTTCATGCGGCGTTTTGCCGGCCGCCTTATCTTTGAAAAAACAGGGGGCGAGCAACGGCGCTGTGACGGCTTTTATGATCTCCACGCCGGAATCCGGGGTGGACTCCATCGCCGTCACGTTCGCCCTGATGGATCCGATTATGACCATCGCCCGTCCGGTCGCAGGCTTTATTACTGCAGCCGTAGCGGGAATTGCGGAAATACTGTTCGGCAGGCGCGCCGAAGAAGATCCCGCAACGCCGGATTTGCCCTGCCCCTCGGCGGGATGCTGCGGCCACGACCATAATGACCAACATGACCATGAGAAGCATGAGCAACCCCATTCCTTTCCAGGCCGACTGGTGGAGGGGGCACGATTCGCTTTCATCGAGTTCTGGGGCGAGCTGGCCGGATGGTTTTTTATCGGATTGCTCCTGGCTGGCGTCATTACCGCCTTTTTTCCCCAGGATATTTTTTCCCGATACCTTGGGGGTGGATTTTCTTCCATGCTGATCATGCTGGCCATCGGAATCCCGCTTTATATCTGCGCCACGGCATCGACGCCGATTGCGGCAGCCCTCATTTTAAAGGGCGTCAGCCCCGGCGCCGCGCTGGTATTTCTGCTGGCCGGCCCCGCGACCAACGTCACCTCGCTGACCGTTCTGGTGGGAATTCTGGGAAAACGGGCGACGGCGATTTATTTAACGGCCATTTCCGTTTGTGCCGTTCTTTTCGGACTGATGGTGGATGGCGTCTATTTTAGCCTGGGGCTTTCGGCTCAAGCGACGGTCGGCCAGGTATCGGACATCATGCCGGGATGGGCTGAATGGGCCGGCGCATTGTTTTTGCTTCTGATCTCCATCCAGCCGGTCGCCCGAAGTTTGATCAGCCGGTTTTCTTTCCACGGCCACTCTCATGAAATGCATTCCCATGCGCATTCAGGCCAGCACGATCACTCCCACAGCCTGCTGGAAAAATAAAAAACCATCCGTATTTATAGTATGGACAAGCCCGGGCCGGCCAACGATCTGTTCATGGTGAACCCGGAGAGGGGGCTGCCGGCACTTCTTTTTTCATAAATTGGCGAACCATCAGGTAGCCGCCGACCAGCAAAAAGATCGGGTCGCGAACGAGGTACCAAGTCATCGGGGCATTAGAAAGATCCTGCTTGGTAAAAAAGCAGCCGCAGTGAACGTCCAGTCCGCGAAAGTAATTAAACAGCAGGGCCAGAAAAAAAGCCCAGAGAAGCCCGTTGGAAAGGAGTACCGCGCCGGGCAGCCATATGCCGGATAGGAGGCACAGGCCCAAGAGCAGCTCCAGCCAGGGGAGCACGATCGCCGCCAGATTGATCAGTTCGTTCGGCAGAATCTGGTAGTTGTAAATCGCGCGGGCGAAATCAGCCGGATGAAGAATCTTATCCAGGCTGGCATAGAGAAACACGCCACCCAGCAACACGCGCGCAGCCAGATCCAGCCCGCTCGACGGATATGGTTTTTTTTTTCGGACAGGGCTGTCGTCTTCAAATTTCATTGAATTCTACCTACCACATAAATAGGAATCTGCGGTCGCAATTGGCTGTCGGTTAAAACATACAGCACATCGACATAATTTCCTTTTTCCGCAAGGGTATTTTCCAGGCGTATCGTACAGCGGCGATTCGGTCCGGTGCAGCGTTCCGTCAGGTCGTACCTTATATTAGCGCCGTTTTTTGCCTTTATATCCGTAATGGTAAATGGATACTCCTTTCTGGGGATTATTTCAACTTCGGCAAACAGAGAAACGCCCGCAGGCCCCGCCAGATAAATGCGTTCCGGCCTTATTTCCGCAAACTTTTCCACCTGGCCGGTTACGGCCAAATCTATCCACGGCCGCTCGGGATCATTGGTCTTGATACGAACGCTTTCCCGTATATTCTTTCCGCCATAGCCGCCGGTGGCGACTTTGACTTCGATGCGCCCTTCCTGCCCGGGAAGGATCTGCCGCGCGCTGGTCGCGGCGGTACAGCCTCAGCCGGATTTGATATCGAGAATCTCCAGAGGCGCATCCCCTCGATTGAGCAGAATAAATTGATGCACCACCTCGCTGCCTTCCACCACCGGCAGAAACTCAAAAACGCCATCGGAGATAAAGGCGCTGGGCCCGTTGATCGGCGCATCCGCCGCCATGCAAAAAACCGGTGAAACCAATACGCAGAACACATACACATTGAAAAGGGCTTTTCTCAACATTTGTTCTCCCTGGATGAAAGCCTAAACCATAAGACCCATCCCCTTCGAATCAAGGCATCTTAAAGCGGTCGATCGGACAAGCGATCTGTCTTAGATGCGGCCGATAAACGGGCTGGAAACAAAATAAATCCCCAGCAGCGCAATCACCGCGCCGGCGCTGCGTCGAAACCAAAGGCCGGCCCCCTGCCAGGCGCTGTTTTCCATGAGCCTGCGGACCATGGCCGTGGAGCTGCCGGCGACGACGATGGGCAGGCAGTGTCCCAGCGCAAACAGGATCATCATCACCGATCCGGCGATGACTTTCTCCTGCACAAGAGCAATGGCCAGAATCGGCGCGATAAAGCCGAAAGTGCATGATCCGGACAATATGCCGTAGGCCAGCCCCAGACCAAAAGCACCATAGACGCCCCGGAGCTTGAGCCGGTAAAGCAGCGAACCGGTCATCGTGCAGGACTGGACGCCCATCATCCCCAGGGCCACCCAGATCAGTATGAAACCGACCGGAACCTGCCACCAGATGCCCACATCCCCCAGCATGCGACCCAGAAGAGAACAGAGGATGCCCACCGCGGCGATGGTAAAAAACAGCCCCAATGTAAAAGCGCCGGCATACCAGACAGCCCGGCGGGGGTTGACGGCGGTTTCCTGGCCGGCCACATAAGCCACGATCAGCGGGATCGACGCCAGGTGGCACGGACTGAACACCACGCTGACCATACCCCAGAGAAAGGAACCCCAGGCGGCGACCGCCGTCCCGCCGGATATCCACTGATTCACCAATACCAAAAACTGATTCAGCATATCTTCAACAAACTCCTGTGTTACTAACCCGAGCGTTCTTATTTAGAGACGGAGTGAACACTGTCGTTGCTGGCAGCCGGTTTTTCCGGCCGCAGCATATGGTATGCTGCTTGCGATACGCCTCGGGCCATCGAATCGTTTACGCACAGGCAGCAAGGAAGCATCACGCTAAACATGACCCATCATAGGGGCTGTTTGGAGCTTCTGAAAAAACCTGCTGCCGTTGGTAGAAGCATGAACAGGTTGCTGCGACTGGAAAAACCGGCTGCCGGCAACGATAGAATCTCTCACGCGGCCGAAACCGGCGTCAGGAAACGCCCAGACCCGATAAAATGCCGATAATCCGTTTTTTGTCCATAAAGCCCGTATTTCTCAAAACCTCCCGGCCGGTTTGATCAAAAAATATCTGCGTCGGAATGGCCCGGATGCCGTACTTTTTGGCCTGATCCGGGTTTTTCCATACATCGATGAACAGGATTTCGGCCCTGCCCTCATATTCTTTTTTCAGCTCCTCGATGATGGGGGCCATCATCTTGCAGGGCAGGCATTCGGTGGCGCCCAAATCGATCATCGTGACCTTTCCGGGTGAGGGGTACATGACCTGAGGGGTCAACGGCGTGTCGGCTTCGGGTGAATCGGACGCGGATCGGTTCTGAAGCATACCGTACCCGGCCAGCACGACGATCAGCCCGACTACTGCAATTTGTATCCATTTGGTCTTTGATGTCACTCTTTCACCCCCATTTGAGAAAGCCGCCGGATCACTTCAGTCTCCGCGAAAAACCCCACGTGCCGGAATACCTCCTTGCCCGCCGAATCGAAAAAAACCTGGACCGGAATGGACCGGATCCCGTAGCGGGCAGCCAGAACCTGCTCTTCGCCCACATGGATGAATACCACGTTCAGCTTCTCCGGGTACTTCTTGCGCAAGTTCTCCAGGATCGGCTGCATCATATCACAGGGAACGCAGCCTGTGGCCCCGAACTCCACCATGGTCGGTTTGCCGGAACTGCGCGCCTTGTCCACCGGATTGTCGGCGGCGAGCCGGCTCTGCGCTTCGATCCATTTTTCGTTGACCCGCAGATGCGCCGAACGGCTCAGGGCATCGATATAATCGGAAACGGCCTGCTGTTTTTTATCCTGAAGCAGATACCGGCGGATGTTATCGCGGACCTGCTCGAAATCGGCTTCCCCCACCATTTCGCGGTTTGCTTCATAAAAATTCCGAATTTCTGCTTCCGAAAGATTAATGGTCGCCGTTTTCTGTTCAAGCAGCGTCTGGATGGCTTCATTTTCATCATTCGTGCCGCTCTTGATTCCGGCTTTTTGCGCTTCGTTTAATAGAATGCGCCGGGCGGCAAGCTGCTCGAGGACGAAAAGAAGGTTTTTCTCCATCTGTTGGCGCAGCTTGGGGGCTTGATCCTTGACGATGTCCGTTAGTTCCGACCGGCGGATCGAAAAGCCGTCGGCCATCAGCAAGATATCGTCATTCATCCGTTCTAAACCGGCGGATCTCAGCATGCCCGTTGCCAGTCCTGGATATCTGCCGTCCATCGTGGCGACAGCGGCCCCATGCAGCACACCGGCTTTAAATAAAAAGAGCAGAAACAACCAGACCGAGAGTTTAGCCGGCCTTGCTGGGGCATTTTGAATCGTGGTAGGGTACATGGTTATAATTTTCCTTATCTAATATCCGTCCATAAACCCGGTATTTTTGTTGTTATCGTAGGGGATGGGTTGATCCCATCCCGAAATATACCCTGATTCCAATTGGTTTAGGGAAGGGATGAGCCCTTCCCCTACGGTTTCTCAAACAATGTGCTGGTTTCTGGATGGATACTATCCAACAGAAACATAGAAAAAAATAGTTAGATGGCCGAAGTGATTCTCGCCTCAGCAAAGCGGGGCTCAGCAGGTTAGGACGCAGTGAAGATAAAAAATTGGGGGGGCTCTGAAAAATAACGATAGGTCAAATATTCCCTCAACCGAAAGGACATCGGATAAAACGATCGGGGCTTTCGGAATTACCGCCAGACCCGGCGCTTTGGAAAGAGAGCGGTTTTCTGTTTCGATCCTTCGGGATGGTGAATCCGGCAGGATAAACATACGGACCTTATTGGCGCTGCAAGGGAGAACTTTGCATGAATCATGTTGGGGGACGCCGATGCCGTTTCCAAAGGGCTTGTGCTTATGGCATGGCGCTTTCGAAGCATGCCCCGACAAAACGGCACATACCCCGCTGGAGGAAAGACTCCATACCAGTGTGATGAAAATAAAAATCTGAACCGCCTTTTTTCCCATTGCTTTTTCTTGCCTGCCTGAGATTACGAACTCATTAACTGAGTATTGGATTTTCGTAAAAATGTAAACCATTTTTCGGGGAGATCCCTGTCAATTTTCCGGTTTGCCGTCCACAATCGGGTTTCCAGCGCCTTCAAAGACGCCGTTTGAGTTTAGAAAGGATGGTTTTGAAAAATTTACTTTTCGGCACTTCCGTCAAGCCTAAGGTTTCCAGGATCTCCTTTTCGTTGTAGCCGACGATCACTTTCCCCGCGATGAAAAGCGTGGGAAAAGAAAGTGCGAGATTCCGGTCTTTGAGCTCCTGAACGATCGCCTTTCTGCCTTCGACATCCAAAAGGTCCACATCCGTAAATTCGAATCTGACGTCGCATTTTTTAAGCAATTTTTTGGTCGCTCTGCAGCTTGGACAGGTGCTGAGCGAATACAGGCGTACACCCTCTTTCATCATACCTCTTTATTTATCATCACAGACAGGGAAAACCCATTTCATCGTTCGGGATCCCGGCGGCACAGGAAAATGAGCTGCGGATCAACCCGACCTCTACAAAAAATGTCTGCGTTTGACTTGCACAAACCAGTCTATCAGTTTCATTAACCAGTTCCGCTTCAACACCCCCGGCATCTTTTCTACAAATACCCTGATTTCATCCCGAACCCGGCGGTAATGGACCATGGCCTCTTCTTCGTTATGTGCATCCTTTGCGAGTTTCGGCGGGTCGTCAAAGCCGCGGTGCATCAGCCGGGTATTGGCCGGAAAGAAAGGGCAGGAGTCTTTTGCATGTTCGCACAGGGTAATGACATAATCAAATTCCATATTTTCGAGAGATTCGATACTTTTCGATTTTTGTGCAGAAATATCGATTCCAACTTCGGCCATGGACTTCACCGCCCTCGGATCGATCTCTTTCGGTTTAACCCCCGCGGAATAGGCCTCAAACTGATCCCCTTTGAGCCTGTTTGTCCATGCCTCGGCCATTTGGCTGCGGCAGGAATTGCCGGTACATAAAAACAAAATTTTTGTTTTGTTATTCATTTTTCACCCCCTTCCGTTACCCGTCCCTTCTCCTTTAGTTGACTGCAATATGCCTTTAACCTATTGAAAAGGCTGACAAGAGAGTTTTTATCTCCTGAAAATGGCGTTGCCGGTTGTTTGGGTCTCGCCCCCCGGATGAAGGCATGCTTTTTAGATTCCGGCTCGTCAACCTCTCGTATACCCCCCTGGATCCGCCTGAATTTCTCCTCCGCTTCACGATCGCCTGAATTCTTGTCAGGGTGGTATTTCTTTGCCTGCCGCCGGTAAGCCCTTCACTCGCATCCACTCGGTCTTAGCCCGGATCAAATCCCTGCGGATGTCGGGACACGGGCACAAACCGCAAAGCGTGCAAAGTTCGGACAACCGTTTCAGGTCCTCTTCGCCGACAACGCGACCGCGATCTTTCGCCTGATCGTACAGGCGGTAGAGTTCCGGGAAAAGCAGGCAGCTTTCATCCGTTAAAAACCGGCCGCCTTATCGAGTTGTTCTAAAGGATACGGGCTTCGAGCAAAATCTCATCGTCCTTGAGGCCCTGAGGATAACCGGAGCCGTCCAAACGTTCGTGATGCTGGCATATCGTTTGCGCAATGGGCTTCCCTTTTAAAACCTTTCGATGCCATCTCGTTCATACAAACGGGCATCCCGAACAAAGGGGTCATGACGATTTGCCACACCTGAATGTTCCGGGCACGGAAGGCCCCGGCGCTCGATAATAGATAATATTCCCACAAGCGCTTGAATCGCATGTCGTATTTTTGCTGCAATCGCGGCCACGCCTGCTGAAAGTTATCGTTCCAGGCCATCAGCGTTTTGTCGTAATGGAGGCCAAGATTGTGCCAGTTCTCGATCACGAAAAGCCCTTCGACCGCCCTGGCGATCTGGGTGGTACTCGGCAGCATGCTGTTGGGAAAAATGTACTTGGTGATCCAGGGGTCGCAGCCTGTCCGGGAGATGTTGCCGCCGATGGTTTGCAGCAAAAAGATTCCGTCGTCTTTCAGACATCGGCGGACCGTCTTCATGAAGGTTCGATAGTTTTTGCGGCCCACATGCTCGAACATGCCTACGGAAACGATCTTGTCATACCGCCCTTCTATGGCCCGATAATCACAGTCTTGAAATTCTACGGGCAGGCCCTGGCAAAAATCTTGAGCGTATTGCAATTGTTCGACGGAAATATTGATGCCGGTCACCGCACAGCCATAAAGCTCGGCGGCATATTTGGCCAATCCTCCCCACCCGCAGCCGATATCGAGAACATGATCCCGGGCGTTAATGTTTAATTTGCTGCAAATGAGTGCAAGTTTTTTCAGCTGGGCTTCATCCAAGCTGTCCGTTTCTTCGAAATAGCCGCTGCTGTACTGGTTGTATGGATCCAGGAAGGAAAAAAACAGGTCGTTTCCGAGATCATAATGGCGCTCGGCGATCATACGGCAGCGCGCCCGGGATTGAAGATTGAAAAAAATCGAAGGCAGAAATCGAATCAGATATCGCAGACTCCCCCTGACCTTTTCTTCGAGGCCGCTGCGGAGCAGTCGGCAGATCATCTCGTCGAGTTGCCGGCAGTCCCACCAGCCGTCCAAATAAGATTCGCCCAGCCCCAGACTTTTTGACCGCCACACCCTCGCGTACCATCGGTCATCATGGACATGGATATCCCAAGGGTTTGAACCATTGACGGTGATACCGGCATCTCCCAGCAGCTCACATATTATATCAGATACCATGAGGTTGCCTCCGTTGCCGCCAACCCGATCTGCGATGGCTCCCTGCTGTCCGTTCGAATACGCCGGCCGGAATCGTTTCAAGATTTATTTCTTAACGGGAAATACCGATTCCTAAAGAATCTGCCCGGCCCAAAGCCTTTCGCAAAACACATTCCAGGGCAGTACGGCCATTTTAGAACCCAGCTTCCTCGGCAAGGGATCCCTTGAAACGATATAGCAATCCTTGCATTTGCATTCCTCCAGAAAAAGATGCAGACCTTTTGTTCTGTCGCCGGCACTCTCAGTGGCTTTTATCTCCACGGCGACCTCCCCATCTCCAAGGATAAGATCCACTTCGGCGCCGCCTGCAGTTCTCCAATAGGTCATGGAGAAATCCTTTCTGCTGTAATGTCGATAGGCCCAGCATTCCTGGAGAATGAAATGTTCGAAGGCCCGACCGTATTGTGTGGTCCCCGGTGTGAGAGACCTGATGTTCAGCAGAGCGGAAACAATTCCGATATCAAAGAAAAAAAACTTGGATGTTTCAATAAGTCTTCTTTTCTTTGCCTTCTTCCACGGTGAAAGCTGCCTGCCGATGAGTGTATCTTCCAGGATCTGGTAATATTCCCGGATCGTCTTTACCGAAACACCCGTTTCTCTTGCAGCATTGGAATAATTTAAAAGCATTCCGTTTGTCGTCGCCGCTGATTGAAGGAACCTGGAAAAGGCGGGCAGATTCCGCGTGAGGGCTTCCGCCTGTATCTCTTCTTTCACATAGTCATACACATAGGCTTTTAAGTCCATCGCCGGATCGGGCGAAAGATAGTGCGATGGAAGCAGGCCTGTCCAAAGGGCCCTGTCCAGGTCCAGGCATTCCAGTTCCTGTGATACAAGCGGGTAGAGCTCAAATCGCCACGCCCTGCCTCCCAACAGGTTAACGTCCTTTCTCCTGAATTTTCTGGCACTGGATCCGGAAAGAATGAATTGGTATCCTTTTTTCTCGATGAGCCAGTGTATCTCATCCATGAGATGCGGAACTTTCTGGACTTCATCCACGACAACCCGTTTGGAGGCCTGTGCCTCCACCATCTGGCGCAACCGCATCGGCTTTTGGCTCAGAGTAAAAAAAAGGTCGTAGTTCAACAAATCAATCCAGCAAGCCTCGGGGTATTGTTGCCTCAATAAGGTGGTTTTCCCGGTTTTTCTTGGACCCCAGAGGAATGCGGAACGGTTTGAAGGCAAGCGGATTTTTTGAATTCTCTCTATGGTGTCCTGATTTCGCATGACGGTCATGTTATGATATTTTGGAGTTTAAGTCAAACCGTTTGTGATAATTTGGACTGACATGCCTGATTATCCTGGTTCGCTACCGGCCAATACCGACAAACTCAGTCCGGTGTCAAACAGCTTTTAGACAGTTGGTCCTCGGCTGGCAGTCCAGGATATGGATCGAGCCGGCAGAAAAGCGGGGCAGCACACTTAGGACCTTTCTTTTTTATAGAATAAAAAGGCCTTCCTGCGAGAAGGCGGCGTGTTTTTTATTTCTTACTGTATAACTCTTTTCGCTTTGGTATTTCAGACATAATGCGCCCACGATCCTCGTCACTCATGGTTGCCCAGTGGGTGATTTCTAAGATGCCACGGTAGCATCCCACGCAGTGACCCTTCCAGTTGGGATTACAAACTTTGATGCACGGTGAAATAATTTTTTCCTTAATGTCAGAAGACATTGTTTTTTACATCCCTATTCCGATTTCTTTTTATCCATTTTTATATTGTCCACCACCTGGCGGACGTCGGACAGGCATCAGCGGCCTTTCGGCGAAGCAGGGCGAAGTAGGGGACGTTCATGCAGAACGTTCATAGCTCTAGATTGATGTCATCCATATCCTGTTTTCGCCCTGCGGCTATCAATCGCGTCACGCAAGAGTTCGTAACACCGAGATATCTTGCAACATCA
>Ga0209163_1001224_pt1 | contig 30714 bp, 23 predicted proteins | sample MTBAKSrepl2MetaG_FD_187457 | JGI IMG/M metagenome (GOLD analysis project Ga0209163, IMG submission 187457) | Enrichment culture microbial communities om Arthur Kill intertidal strait, New Jersey, USA, that are MTBE-degrading - MTBE-AKS2 (Arthur... | ecosystem: Environmental > Aquatic > Marine >...
CGCGGACGTCACCCTGGCCGTGGACCGGATCGACCGATGGCGGCGGAGAGGGCCTGTGTTCCGGCTCAACGCGAACACCCTGAACACCCGGTATCTGAGCAATGCGAATCTGACCGGCGAACGGGCCGCGCTTGAAGTCTACGTGGACACAGGCTCTCTCCAGCGCCATCGGGTCGAGACCATGAAGCTGGGCGCAAGTCCGCTCAACACCACCGGCCTGCGTCTATCCGTGGACCGAACCCGCCCCATGCGCGTCAGCCGCATGCGCCTCAACCAGGCCGGATTCCGCTGGTCGCGGCCTTCCTATCGCTGGCTGTTCCGTCAGCAGGATCTGCACGCACCGACGCAGGCCGGGTTCGAGGCCGCCACCAACAACTATCGCGCCACCCAGTGGCCCACCTGAAGGAGAACCCATGGCGATTCACCTCTATCTTGACGAAGCGCTGACCCAGCAGATTTCAGAGGGGGATTTCAGCCGTCCCGAGGCCGAGAGCTACAACGGCACCGACGGTGACATCAAGGACCGGCAACTCTACGTCGCCAACGAGCAGACGAACCTCGCTTCGGCCATCGACGCGGCGCAGACCGCCATCGCTCTGGCCGAACCGCGCTTTGCCGACGGCGAACTCATCATCACCGACGGCGAGCAGATGCTCATCGAAAGCGGCGGCGGCACCGTCAATCTCACCGTGCAGCGGGGCGTGGCCAACACCGCTCCGGCCGCGCACGACGCAGGGACGACTGTCTATTCCGGCTACGACTACACCGGTCTGGTGCTCGATCCCATCGACGAAACCGGCACCGACGAATCGGTCTGGTACCGCCTGGCCCTGACCCAGGGCGAACTCGACACCGCCACCCAGGGCGCACCGCTCAATCTCGGCGACAAGGCATTCCAGCAGACGCTGTCCTTCTGGCGGCGCTGCACCGTGCTCCCGGGCACCCCGGTGCAAAACAAACTCGACATCAAGCTGCGCCTGACCGGCACGGAAAACCCGATTCTCTAAGGAGGCCGCCATGGCATACCACAGCATTCAAGGACTCGCCCACGGTCGGCTCGACCTGCTCAATCAACTTCGGACCTTTCTGGTGACCACCACCGGATGGACCCTGCACGACGACCAGTCGGCCGACCCGCAGCCATATTTCGTCTTCAAGTCTCACGGGGAATCCGGAGCCGAGGACGTCTATCTGCAGTTCCGTATCAGCACCACCTCCGGGCGGATTCACGTCTCTGCATTCCAGTATTGGGATGCGGCCACCCACACCGGCGTCAACGAGGCTTCGCACACCAGTTACACCTACCTACGGGTGGAGGACAGCGCCGACTTCATCTTCTGGCTGTTCGCCGACCTGGACCACGTCTTCGTGGTGACCAAGCTCGTCTCCACCTACTACGGCCACTACAGCGGCTTGCTGAAACGGTTCTGGTCCGGGGCCGTCGCGCTCACACAGGCGGCGGTCACTGCAGGAAGCGGCGTAGTGCTTCAGGTCAACGACGCCACCGTGGTCACGCCCGGACAGGACTATGTGATCAAGGACGACGCGGGCATCGAACGCGTGCGGGTGAGCGCCATCGACACCGCTGCCACGCCGAACACCATCACCGTCGAAACCCTCGTCCGGGATTACGCCTCGGGAGCCAAGATCGGCGAGGACCCGCAGCCGGTCGTCAACAGTTACTACAACGCGCCGGGCACATTTTACGCCGTGAACAAGTTCGACGGCTGGACCTCCGCGTCCGGCCAGCAGGGCCGCTGCGGCGCGGCCCACGGAGGTCTCCAGGGCGAAACCGATCCGGAAATGCGCTACGGCACCACCATCCTTTTTCCCTGGATCGCCTCGATGTCCGGCTCCGCCGCCTACCAGGAGCTGCGCGGCGAACTCATTGAGATCTTCGCCGCGGGCGGCGGCAACGTCGCCTCGGAAGACACCATTCAAACCGGAACGGACAGCTACCGCGTGTTCAACCTGACCACCGGCGGCTGGTGCGCGGTGAAGGAGTAATGCCATGGCAACTCAAAACGGAAAGCTCAAAACCATCACCACGATCACCGGCCAGCGTCGCCCGGAAACGCTTGTGTCCATGAACCGTGGCCGGGCGCTCAAGATCAGCGGGAGGATTCGCCGTGGCCGTGCATAAGGGACAACTGGCATCCATCACCACCCGCCGAGGCATCCGGCGGCCGGAACTGCTCGTCATCGGCGCGGCGCAACCCGCAGCGCTCTTCGAGCTGTTTTCCGGGGCACCGGTCAGGCGCACGGTGATGGTCCGGGCCGACAGCGCGGTGCGGGTCGCCCATCGGCTCGAACGTCGATCCGACCTCGCGCTTCGCGTGAACAACCGCTTGAACCGGAGCGCTGACCTGTGGCTCGTCGTCCATGGTCGCTTGGGCGTCGATGCCGACGCGGCGGTGCGGGTGACGCGCCCCTGGCTGCGGAGCATCGACACCAGCGTCCGGACGTCCGGCGCACACACCAGCCGATCCGACACCGTTCAGCGCATCGCGATCCCGGCCGGACTGCTGACCGACACGCGCCAGATCCTGTTCGCGGTGCTCATCGATCAAGACCACGAAATTCAGACCTAAAGGAGAACAGCAATGGCACTGGGACTCATCGTCAAAACCGGCCGGATATTGACGGCCAAACTCCTCCTCGGCCAGGCCGTGGACGGCATCACCCACTGCGCCATCGGCGACGGGGATGCCAGCTTCACCAACCCACAGAATCCGCCCGCGCCGGACATCGGCCAGACCGGGCTCAGAAACGAACGCGCCCGCAAGCGCTACTACAAGCGGACCTTCCTCAAGGAAGACGCCGAGGGGGCGCTCCTGGTCAACGGCGTGCGCTATCTCGAAACCGGCGAAGAGACCAACACCATCGGCGTCTTCTTCCGCTTCGACGAGGCCGAGGCCAACGGTATCACCATCCGCGAATACGGCTTCTTCGGCGGCGACGTGCAGTACGTGCAAAGCGTCACCGGGGATCTCGCCATGGGCGGCGTGTTCCATCAGGACACCAACCCGACCGGCGAGGTACTGCGCTCGGGCTACCTGTACGAGGTGAAGAATATTCCCGACTTCAACAAGATTTCCGACACCCGCGTGGAGCTGGTCGGGATCATCAAGATCTAACTGGAGGATTCAAACATGAGCATCTCACGCGAGACATTCGACCCGACCAAGAACTACAAGCGCATCCGCTACCATCAGGATCGCGACCTGCTGGATTCCGAACTCAACGAGCAGCAGGACATCATCAACCTGGAGCGGCGCAAGATCGCCGACATCCTGTTCAAGGAAGGCTCCATCATCATGGGTCTGGAGGTCAGCGCGGCCGCCAACGTCCTGACCCTGGCCCCGGGCGTGGTCTACATCGACGGCCATCTGGAACAGGTGAGCGGCGCGACCCTGACCTATGATCCAGCCACCACCAGCGGGGCCGATTACGTCTATGTGGAGCTGCTGAAGTACAACTACGGCTACACCCAGGACCCGGCCCTGATCAATCCGGCCACCGGCGAGCCCACCGCCGAACGGGAAAAATGGGTTCTTTCTCTCAAGGCGACGGAGACCAGCGGCCAGACGCTGCCCAACAACGTGGCCGAGCGCCGGGTGATCCCGATCTACAAGTTCGACCGCGAGAGCGGAGACGTCACGCCCACGGTGCAGGAGAAGTCCAACCTCTACCTGCGGGATCTGCTGGGTACGCTGCCAGGCAGCCGGATCACCGTCTCCTCGATCACCGAGGACCAGCTCTCCTTCGCCGCCGCCGAGGGGCTCAATTCCCTGATTCAGAACCTGGCCGAGCGCACCTTCGACCAGGCAGGAAGCTATCTGGTGCGGGGTTTCGACACCTTCATCGGCGGGGTCGACGACGACAGCGTGGAGGCGATCACCAACGCCGGACGCGCCTACATCCAGGGCTTCCGGCATCAGCGCGATCTGCCCACCTCGACCCTGGTACCCAAATCCATTGCCACCAAATCGGTGCGCGGCGAGCAGAAAACCTTCGACATCAACAAGCGCCGCTATCCGGTCAACTCCACCCCCCTCAAGGAGACGACCCAGGTGGAGGCCATCGTCGAGATCACCCGCAACGTCACTCGCGGCTCGGTGGGCGGCGGCGAAGACCTGCTCGACCCCAATCCGGTGGTGGACATCCTCGAGGTCAGTCAGGGGGCGACCATCTTCCAGGAGGGCGTGGACTGGCAGCAGTCGGGCAACCATGTCGACTGGCTCGGCTCCGGCAACGAACCGGCCATCGGCACCACCTACACGGTGCGCTGGACCTACACCAAGCAGATGGTCAAGGGTACCGACTACGTGGACAGCGGCTGGTTCGGACAGCCCAACCATCCGGCGGCCGGAAACTACTTCTATCTGGTGACCGCCTACAACGCCACCGGTGAGACGGCCTTCAACGCCGCTGCGGTCATTGCCCGGGCCACCGCCGCCGGGGAGATGAACAAGCTCTCCTGGCTGCCGGTCAGCGGCGCGACCGGCTATCGCGTCTACCGGGCCACCACCAACGGCGCACGCACCGACTACAAGCGCCTGATGGAACTGGGCAGCGAGGCGCTCTCCTACGTCGACGATGGCGTCGAGGAGATCGGCACCGCTTCGCCTCCGGCCACCAACACGGCCGGGCTCACCATGTCACCGGTGCAGCTCGAGCTGGGCAACCTCAACGTGATCAACTTCGGGCGCGGCAGCCTCGGCGATCAGCCGGTGAACGGCTCCAACTGCAGCCTGGACTACGACTATTACCTCGGTCGCCGCGACATCGTTTACGCCACCACCACCGAGATCAAGCGGCTCGAAGGGGCTCCGGCGGATTTCCCGAAGCTGCCTATCGTACCGGAAAACGCCCTGGGGCTGTGCAGCATCGATTGCCCGCCCAACTCAACCGACATGGAGATCCGCAACTTCGGCCTGACCCGCATCACCATGGACCAGATCCACGACATCATCCAGGACGTCGAGGACCTGAAGTACAACGACGCCCAGTACCAGATGAACAACGAGCTGCAGAACCGGGATGCCCAGACCAAGAAAGGCATTTACTCGGATGACTTCTCGAACACCGCCCAGTCGGACATCTACCACGCCGAATGGGACGCCCGGGTCAACGAGATCGCCCGTTTCGTCGCGCCGGACCGCATTCCGCACTCCACGGTGCTCTCGGTCGATCAGGCGGGCAGCAACGCGAGCTTCTTCGGCAGCCTGGCGCTGTTGCCGGGCAACGAGACAGTGCTGGTGGAGCAGAACGACTGGTCCGAAGAGCGCAACATCAACCCCTACGCGGTGTTCGACAAGCCCCCGGCCATGCTGCAGATCACGCCCAACCTCGGGCGGCGCGGCCAGACCGGCATCGCCGTCACCGGCATCAACTTCACCCCGAGCAAGTCCGGCATCGTGCTGCGCTGCGACGGCCAGGTGATGGCCAGCAACCTGATCAGCGACGAGGCCGGTCGGGTCAGCGCCTCCTTCACCATCCCGACCAACGCCCGCAACGGCAACCGGATCGTGGAGATGGCCGACGGCGTCTACTCGGCCCGGGCCAGCCTGCAGATCAACGATCCGCTGGTCATCACCCGCATCGAGCGCATCATCGAGAACCGCATCATCCGCGTGCCCGTGGTGCAAGTGGTCTGGCGCACCCAGACCATCTTCGTGCCCCGCGATCCGCTGGCCCAGACCTTCAGTTTCACCCAAAACCAGGTGATCTCCAGCATCGGTCTGCAGTTCACCGCCAGGGACCCGAGCATCCCGGTCACGGTGCAGATTCGCGGCGTCACCACCGGTCTGCCCAACGGCGTGGTGTTCGCCGAGAAGGTGCTGGCCCCGAACGAGATCAGTCTGAGCGGCGAGACCCGCATTCGTTTCGACGACCCGTTCTACGCCGAGGCCAACACGAGCTACGCCGTGGTGCTGCTGACCAACAGCACCAACTACAAGGTGCGCACCGCCACCCTGGGCAAGATGGGCCGCTGGGGCATCATCACCCGGCAGACCTACATGGAGGGCGTGCTGCTGGAGAGCTCCAACGCCGAGACCTGGACGCCGCTCAACGGCTCCGACCTGGCGATGAAGATCTACGGCTACAACTTCCAATCCGAGGGGATGATCCGCTTCCAGCCGATCACCGGCGTGCAGTTCTCCGACATCAACCTCGACGAATACTCGGCCATCCCCCAGGGCACCGGCCTCGACTGGGAATACTCCACCGACGGCGGCGTGACCTGGGACGCCATGGTTCCCGCCGAGGAGGAACGGTTGCCCAACCTCGCCACCCGGGTCCAGATCCGCGTGCGCCTGAGCAGCTCGCTTGCCAACGACACCCCGGCCATCAACTTCCGCGACGTCAACCTGGTGGGCTACCTCAACAAGACCACCGGGGCCTACCTGACCCGCGAGAACGAGCTGACCCAGGGCGTGGAATCGACCAAGGCCTACGTGCAGATGCAAATCCCCAGCGGCACCACCCTGCAATGGTTCGCCAGCAACGACGGCGGCCTGACCTGGGAGGCGATGACCATCCAGGACACCCGGCCCATCGACGAGAACTGGACCGAGTACACCCTGGTGCGCACCTTCACCGACAACACCGGCAACAAGGTCCGCTACAAGGCCGAGATGACAGGCACGCCGCTGATCTACCCGCGCATCCATTCGCTGGGCGCGACTCTGAGCTAAGGAGGCACGGCCATGATCGTTCGACGCACAGGCGGCCTGACCGAGTTCATCCCCTCGCCGCAGGAGAAGCGCGACGGGCTGATCCGCGACCACGCCCTGGGCCTGCTGGAGAATCTGCACCAGCGCCTGGCGCGGCTGGAACGGGCATCAAAGCTCCCGGCCGCCGAAGCGGAGGCCTTCACGGCGCTTTTGGCGCGGATGCGGGCCGACGAGTCGCGCAACCTCGAGCTGCACGCCAGCCTGATTACCTCTGATACCGCCTCCGGCTGACCGGCGCACTGCCACCGCCAACATAGAAACCCCGGATACGGCCAGCCCGTTCCGGGGTTTCTGCCGCCTGTGCGCAGCCCAATCCGGCCCAACTCGCAAGTCATTGAAAATAAACGTGTTAAATGTCGGCTTCGGCTGTTCTTCTACTTGATTTGTGTCCGGAAAGAAGCATTCATTCATGGTGTAAGCAGAGGCTAAAAAGCCTTGCCAGACAACGAGTTAGAAGCGCCATGAACGACGGAGGCACGCATGAACCTGAAAGAGATCCACTACGGGATCGAGATCGAGACCGTAAAACGCACCCGGGAACAGATCGCCTGGGCCATCCACTCGGTGGTGGGCGGCACGGTCCGCCATGTCGGCATCCCCAGCAGCTATGACCCCTGGGAGGTCGAGGACCTGCGCGGCCGCGTCTGGAAGGTGGTGGGGGACGCCTCCCTGACCAGCGTCCCGGCCCATCTGCGGGCCGAGGTGGTCAGCCCGGTGCTCGGCTACGACGACATCCCGCAACTGCAGGAGGTGGTCCGAGCCATCCGCCGCGCCGGAGGCAAGATCAACAGTCAGTGCGGCATCCACATCCATATCGACGCCGCACCCTTCGACGGCAGGCACCTGGGCAACCTGGCCAAGATCATCTACAAGCAGGAGCCGCTGATCCTCCACGCCCTCGGCATCAGCCGCGACCGGCTCAACCGCTACACCCGGCCGGTCAGCGACGAGCTGATCCAGCGCATCGAACAGCATCGCCCCCGCACCAAGGACCAGCTCAACCGCATCTGGTACGGCTACCACAACCGCCAGCCCCAGCACTACGACAACAGCCGCTACCACGGGGTCAACCTGCACAACGTCTGGTACCGGGGCACGGTGGAGTTCCGCTGGTTCGAGGCGACCCTCCACGCGGGGCGGATCAAGGCCTACCTGCAGTTCTGCCTCGCGGTCGCCGCCAAGGCGCTCAATGGCCGGGCCGCCTCCAGCCGCAAGCGGGACTTCGATCCTCAGAGCGCCAAGTACGACTTCCGGGTCTTCCTGCTCCACCTGGGCCTTATCGGCGATGAGTTCAAGACCGCCCGCAAGCATCTGATGGCCAACATGCCCGGTGACGCCGCCTTCAAGAACGGACGGCCCAAACCGGAGGACGTCCTCCCGGACGAAACCGAAACCACCACTCTCACCAACGAGGCCGGGCAAGTTCCCGGCCTCACTGTTTAAGGAGGTGCCCCATGAAGATTCTGATCCGCTCCACCACGCTGGACGGCGAACCGATCCCCGGCAGCGGGGAAACCCTGCAAGCCGCCGACTGCCTCGAAATTGTCGAGCTGATGCGCGGCCAGACGCCGTTCACCGCCAGTCGAGCGCCCCGGGACTACATGACCGAGGTGCTCTACGGCATCGAAGGCGGGCCGACCCAGCCGTTGCCGGAGGACGCCGCCGCTGCGGCCGCCGAGTTTCTCACCCGTCTGGCCCGGCACGGCCTGATCGAATTCCTGCCCGACGACAAGGCCAGCGATCCCTGGCCGGAACGCTTCCTCGAAGCCCTGGAGACGGTGCGGCTCTCCGGGCGCACCAACATGCTCGATCACCCGGAGGTGACCCGGCTGACAGCCGAGATGGGTTACCCGGAGGTGGCCGTGTGGCTGGCGGACCACCGGCGGGAATACGCAGCCTTCGTCCTCGAAGGGACGAGACCGCTCGGCAAGAACTTCGGCGGCAAGGAGGACCCGGCTCCATGTGCGGACAAGTAGGCATCATCTTCGGCCGCAAACGCAGACGGCCCGACGAGCGGGACTACCTGCGCGAGGTCTTCATCCGCATGCTGCTGCACAGCGAGGAGCGCGGCCCGCACGCCTCCGGTCTGGCCTGGCTCAAGACCGACGGCAGCCACCGCATCTTCAAGCGGCCGATGCAGGCGCACGAGCTGGTCTACGAGAAGCCGTTTCAGGAGCTGCTCGGGCAGGTCGACAACGAGACCACCATCCTCATGGGCCACACCCGCTGGCGCACCCGGGGCAACGAGTTCAACAATCGCAACAATCATCCCATCCGGGCCGGGATCGTCATCGGCACCCACAATGGCACCATCTACAACGCCGATTATCTGTTCCGCCGCCTCGGGCTGCCGCGCTACGCCGAGGTGGATAGCGAACTGATCTTCCGCCTGGCCGACCGCTTCGCGCCCGAAGGCCCCATCGACCAGGACGGCCTGAAGAAGGCGCTGGCCCTCTGTCGCGGTCAGATGAGCGCCGTGCTGGCCTCACGGCTCGACCCCGGCACCATCACCGTGCTCAAGGGCAACAAGCCACTCTACCTGCGCATCCACCGCCAGCATCGGGTGGTGCTCTACGCCTCGGAAGACGCCTTTATTGACTTTGCCGTGGACAACGAGAAGGGCTGGCGCGAGCTGGAGGTGCCGCCCATGACCATGCTCACCATCCGCCACGAGGATGTGCGGGCCGTCGAAAACAGCGAATTCCGCTTCATACCCCAGGAGCGCAAAGGGACATTGCCCGAAGGAGTGAATGCATGAACATTGGAGACACCGCGAAGCTGAACACAAACCCGGAAGACAGTCCGGAGACCACCCTCCGGCTCTTCGTCTACGGCACCTTGAAACGGGGCTACTGGAACCATCAACGCTTCTGCGCCCAGGCTCGCAGCGTCGAACCGGCCGTGGTCTGGGGCAGGCTCTACCATCTCCACGCAGGGTTCCCGGCGCTCGAAGTGCCGGAGGGTCTGATCCTGTCCCAGGGCACCGCCGATCCACTGGCGGACGCTCGCAGGCAGCAGGGGGTCGGCTCGCCACGCTTTGGTCGACCGACCGGCGACTGGGATCTGATCCATGGGGAGCTGGTGACCTTCACCGACCCGCAGCGGGATCTGCCGCCCATCGACCGGCTGGAAGGCTTTCGGCCCGGCGGGCACAGCATGTACCAGCGGGTGATGGTGGCGGTGCTGTGCGGGCGCACCTCGATTGCCGCCTGGACTTACTGGATGCCATGCCCGTCTTACACGGAGAGAGTCGCCAGCGGCCAGTGGTTACGCCCGTGAGCAGACCTTTGCGGCCTTATCCGGACGAAAACGTTTGACAGTCGGCCCCTGCCTAAATATATTAAAGGACGCTTTAACTTGGGGAAGCTCCGCCCAGCATCCCCGTTACCGCCTCTGGCGTGGCAAGAAAACCAATCGCCCTTGAGGAGTTGGAGATATGGCCGAGATAGAAGACCGCTGGTTATCAGTAGACGAGATAGGCAAGTACCTCGGTGTCAGTAGTGACACCGTTTACCGCTGGATCGACAAGCATGCGATGCCCGCCCATCGCATGGGCCGTCTTTGGAAGTTCAAGAAAGACGAGGTCGATTCCTGGGTCAAGGCTGGCGGAGCTTCGTCAACCGACAACGACTCGGTGAAGACAAAGTAGGCCGCATGCAAAGCGAACATTATCAGGAGAGACAAGAATGCTGGGATTGAAATTAAGAGACGAGTTTCTCGGTGCACACATGCCCGGGACCGCTATTGCTCTTCGCACGAGTGATAACCAGGGGGCGGCTCAGAAATCCCCGGACTACATTCTGTCCATCACCTATCCGACAGCGGATGTCCAGACGGCATTGAAGGCGATCAGCGCCAAAAACTCTGGACGTCCGATTGTACTGATGGGTGATCGTGGCCGTGGTAAATCACACATCATGGCTGTTATGCACCATGCCATTCAGTCGCCTGAAGTCGTTGAGTCATGGCTTCAGGATTGGGGAAACAAGGCCGGTAGCAATGAGCTTAAGAACGCCGAATTGCTGAAAGGCTATGTGCCGATTTCCGAGCCGGTTCATAACCATGAGTATCCGCTGCTCTGGGATCTCCTCTTCGACCGACACCCAAAGGGCCAGTATTACCGTGGCCAATTTGAAAGCATGACCCAGCCATTCCCACCACGGACGTTGCTGGAAAAGATGTTCGAGGACCAGCCGACCTGCCTCATTTTGGACGAATTTCAAACTTGGTACATGGGGCTGCCGGACAAAGATCCCAAGACAGGTATCCTTCTCAAACAGTACGCATTTAACTTTGTGCAGATCCTTTCTGAAATCGCAAAGGATCGATCTGACATTCTTGTTTTTGTCATCTCAGTCCTTAATAACCAAAACGATGCTTTTCAGCAGGTTCATCGCCAAGGGCCGGTCATTGTAGATTTTCGTGGGCCATCTGCCAAACAGGATCGCCAGAAACTCCTGCTGCATCGCCTGTTTGAAAACCGTCGAAATATCTCTGAACCCGACATCATTAGCACCGTGGGCGCTTATGCCAGCGAAAGATTCAGATTGCTGCATACCAATAAGTCAGAAGCAGAAAAAGAGCGCGTTCAGCAGGAGGCGTTTGGCTGCTGGCCCTTCAGCCCCGAGCTTCTCGACCTCCTTGAAGATCATATTTTGCTTAGCTCGGCGGCCCAGGAAACACGAGACCTTATTCGCATTCTTGCCCAGGTCTATCGAACCCGTGGCGATTTGGTTCCGATCATCACGCCTGCGGATTTTTTTGTTGATGGCGAATCAGACGAAGTGCAAACCCTTGTTGACTCGATATCAGTTCAGGCCGGACAGGAAAAACTCCGCCAGATTGCTCAACGAAATCTGGAAGCGGTCCGAGATTCCGGCGTCAATGTTCCCAATGCCCGTGAACTTGTGAGCACCATTTGGATGCGTTCCATGTCTCCCGGGAAAAATGCCGGAGGGACACCGGCAATCCTGCATCTGGATATCACCAGGGGAACGGCCATTGACGATAATTCCTTTCAAGCCGAATTGGCGCTGCTCATTGAAAACAGCGTCAATATCCATGGCGACGAAGTTCCGGGGGGACCGCTTTGGTTCGGCGTGAGTGAAAACCCGCGCTCCAAGGTTCGCGCTTGCGCAAAAAACAACAAGCTCTGGCATATCGGGGCAGTGCCTACAGCGGGCCAGACCGTTTATCCGGGCAAAGATGTGCAGCACATCCGAAATACCCTGCGGCATATTTTTGTCCCTGAGACCACTTCGCCGCCTTCTCGGGTCATCATTCTTGGCCCCAACTGGAAAAACGACCCCTGGAGCGATGTGGATGAGGCCGATAGACCGGCAAAATGGGATAGACCTGTGCTGCTGGTTGTTCCTGATCAGATCGAAGGCGGTCCGGCAGGGGTTAATTCCACCCTGGGAGCATGGCTTGCCAAGCACGTACAGAAAAGAAGGAACACCATCCGATTCCTTCTCCCGGCCGCAGACACACTAAGCCTTTTCTCCGATGAGGAACTTATCTATTCAGCCCGGTGCAGCTTCCTCTGCTCCCGGGAGGGGTGGGGCTCGGACACAACCTATCGCGCCTTACATCAGGATTTCGACCGCCCACTACGAGCTTCCCTGAAATCCAGATTCAACCGGTTCGCCGTGCTGCGCAAATGGGATTTTCAGCAACCGCAGAACTGCGCTTTCGAGATCGAAAAGATAACCGAGCAAGGTGGAGATATCCCGACGGCCGTAGAGGCAAAGATTCTCTCCGATCTTTTCGACCAGACCGAGTTCAAGCAGTTTGTCCTGAAGCGGGCCAAGGATTCCGATTTTGTCGGCTCCATGATGGATGACCTCACCGAACCGCCGCCACCGAATGCCGGAGAGGCGATTCCCTTCCTCGGTGAAACGAAGATCTATGAATTTGTATTAGATATTGCCGCCTCCGGCGATCTTGTTCTCAATGTGAGCGGCACCTGGATCGGCCGACGTTCTGAAGACGCCACCGATGATGATGCCCTGCGTTATATCAGGGGCAAGGCTTTCAGAACCGGCCAGGAGATGAGGCAGATTCAGCTCGGCCTTCCCGGGGCTGTAGGCGGAGGCACTGTCACTGTTCCCAATCCACCCCCAGGTGGCACCACGCAGCCAGGTACTGGTGGAACCATCCCACCGGCGGATGGTGGTACCGGCACGCCATATCCTCCGGGCACTTCCGGTGGAGGTGGAACCATAGGTGAGACCGGTGAACCGGGCGGCACGGCCGGTACCGGCGGGATTATTCCACCCGAACCAATCCCGGCCATCAAGACCAACAAATCAGAAGAACCCGCCACCGGAATTAACCTCTCCGGCTGTTTCGAAACCTGGGGCGTGCCCACCAGCCAGGCCATCGAAACGGCCCGGATTGAGTTTTCGGGCCTGACAGCCCAGCAGATCAAACAGATTCTGCAGCGGATTCCGTCCACCTTCAAAGCCACTCTTGAGATCGCCTACAAAGATGGAGGGGAACAATGAGCACGGATTGGAGCGGCATCATTCTCGACTCACAGTCTCCCCAAGACGCTTGGGCGGAGATATTCTCAGCAATGCATGCACTGTCGAGGTCCAGCTCGTCTCCGGTCGCGCTTCATGACGCCACCGTTATACCGGATCGACTGCTGACCGAAGCGGCATGGGAGCTGTGGGAAGCATTCCCGATGCACGCCGAGAAAACCTCTGGCAACCTTAAAGGCTGGGCAGTTGGTTCCGGAAAGGCTGTTCTGATTCTCGATGCCCTGTCGCTCCGCGAGCTTCCCATCCTTATGGGAGCAGCAGAAGCACGAGGCATTCAGCCGGTACAAGTTAAGGTCACGGGATCTGAATGCCCGTCCACCACCGATCACTTCGCTAAAAGCCTCGGCCTGCCTTCCCGAAGCGCATTGGCCAACGACGGCAAACCCGGCACCTTCGCTCTTTTCGGCGGTGACTGTTACACCGATGTGGTCAGCCTGCCCTTTGAAGACTGCGCGGTCCCGCCGACGCCAAACCTGGTGATCTGGCATTCATGGCTGGATGACCTGATTCACCTTCAGCAAAAGCTCCCGGACCAGATCGCCAGCATTGCTACCAGCACCTTGCAGAGCGATGGCTTCTGGAACTTTATCAATCGCCTGCGCCAGGGCCGGGGTCTGATTATCACCTCGGACCATGGCTATGCAGTCAGCAAGCGCTTTTCCTCGGAGGTCGAGGACCCGGATGCCATCGAAATATTGCGAAAGACCTTCGGCGCATCCCGCAACAAGGCTGTTTCCGAGCCTTGGCAGAAGCGATTCATGCCGCCTATCGTCATGACGAATAATAACCAGCACGTGGTCATGGGCCAACGGAAGTGGAAGGTACAGGGGGGATTCCCTCACGTCTGCCACGGCGGAATGAGCCTTCTCGAGGTTGCCGTGCCCTACATGGAGTTTCCCGCGCTATGAGCGATCAAAATGCAAAACAAGTCGATCTTTGGGGTAATGCGGTAGAGAAGAGCTCAGCAGCACCCAAGAAAAATGGACGAAAGTCAAAAGCCGACAAACAGGCAGAACTGCTTCCCGACAAGCTCGGCAAGGCGGTCAAATTGCCGGTACCGGATTTTACCGATCCGAATCGCAAGCCAACCTGCCTGGAAGCGGATTTTCCCATCGCGCAGATCAATGCGCTCTCCAATCTGGAAGGCAATGCGGGCAAGCCCATCTACCAGATGTCCAAATGGTGGGCGCGGCGTCGTTCCAGCGTTTTCCGCTCCATGCTGGTTGCTGCGGCGACCGAGGCCCCAGCCGACCCCAACGAGGCATCCAAACTTGTCTGGGACCATTACTACTGCAACCATCAGAAGGCAGGCTCCTTCAAGCATCTGAAGGTGTTGGATTGTTTCATGGGCGGCGGCACCACCCTGGTGGAAGGCTCACGTCTCGGCATGCAAATGACCGGTGTCGACCTCAACCCAGTGGCCTGGTTCGTCGTCAAAAACGAACTGGCTTGCAGCGACCCGGAACAGGTCAAGGCCCTTTTTGAAGAGATCGAACGGCAGGTCAAACCGCAAATCCAGCCGTTCTATACCACCACCTGCCCGCGAGGCCACCAGGGGCGCTGGCTTGACGTGGAAACCGGCGAGGCCGTCAGCCTTGATCCCATCGAGCTGCCGCCCGACCAGCGTTCCCGGTACCGCTGGGAAGGGCCGGAGGTCATCTATACCTTCTGGGCCAAACATGGCCCCTGCCAGGCCAAGGGCTGCGGCCATCGCACACCGATTTTCCGCACACCGGTCATTGCCGAGAAAAAGCTCTCAACGGGTTATGCAGAGCTGACCTGCCCCGGCTGCGGCACGATGTTTCATGCCGAACTGGGCGAAACCCGCATGGCTCCCGGTGCGGAGCGGATCATTGTGGAAGGTGATACATCGTTCACCGAACTTACCCAGGATTTCGCCCGCCTGCTGAACGACTACGACAAGGGCAACGCCAACGACACCTGGGAACGGGCGCTGGCCTTAAAAGCTGCGGCCGCACAGGAACCCGGCCTCCACTGCCCCCATTGCAGCACTTTTGCCGGGAAACGCCTGGCCGATATCTTTGACCGCCATGCCCAGCCCAGCCTCCGCGCCACGGGGCGCAAGAAGAAAGATTTTGCCCTCAAGAGCAAACCGGTGCAGATGTACCTGCTTATTCATCCTGAATGGATGAAGGGAGCAACGGGGCTTATCGGTGGTGAAGAGCTGGGCGGCTGGGCCGGTGCGCCTGCCGAAGCGACCTCGGATTGGTATGAAAAGAGGATGGAACATCTGCGCGTGATCGAGGTGCGCGGTAAATCCTTACCCGACATAGTCACCTTGGCCGATGGGGCGAAGATTGAAACCGGTCAGGGGACCGTACCGCGCCGAGCACATTTCACCTGTGCCGCCTGTGGCCGTGAAGGCAACACCCTTGAATCGGTGCGTCCCACCGAACACACCGCCCCGGTGGCGGCCTATACCCTGCAATGCCATTGCCCACAGTGCGATGCAGAGGGCTACACCTACGGTGGACGTTATTTCAAAGCGCCGGATGAGTACGACATCAAACGGTTGGCTGAGTCGGAAAAGGAATGGAATAGCCGTTCTGAAGGAGACTTAACCGAATACTGGCCAAAAGCCGAATTGTGGGTGTCTTACATGACCCACAAGCTTAACGGAGGCATCGCCAATTGGGGGTATACCCACTGGTGGAAAATGTTTAATCCGCGCCAGTTATTGGTCCAGACCAGTCTCCTTAAGGCGATTACCGAAGCCCCCGAAGAGTCTTGGCCCTTGGATGTCAGAGAACAAGCGCTTGGAGCATTTCAGCAGTATTTGCGAAACCAGAATATGTTCATTTTCTGGAACCCGCAACGAGACACGCCTGAGCCTATGTTCTCCAACGCGAATTATCATCCGAAAATGCAGGTTATTGAAAATTGTGTTTTCAATAACCTGGGGCGAGGTAATTGGCAGTCTTCCTCCGCTAAATGTATTGAAGGAATGGATTGGGCGAGAACGCCGTGGGAACTAGTCGTTACCATAGATGAGAAAGCAAAATCAGAAAAAGGATTTCCTGAAGACCCTTTGATCCCCGGCAATGAGCCATATTGTGGTTCCTCCACGGACTTGTCGATGCTGTCCAGCGAACAGTTCGATTTGGTGATCACCGATCCACCGTTCGGGAATAATCTTTTTTACGCAGACCTTGCTGACTTCTTCTATGTCTGGCTTCGCCTGCCTCTGCGTAAATGGTATGCAGGACTGCCCGAGGCGGCCTATTTCGAACCGGAGCGCACTCCCCACAGCATGGAGGCAGTGGACAACTCGGTAGAGCATCCCGACGACCGGGAAGACTACGAGAAAGAGCCCTTCATAGAATCAAAACATCTGGCCCGCATTCAGGAACTGACCGGCGACGCTGCCCTGGCGGAGAAGGACCCGAATCCGCTCTACCGGCCGCAGCCCTCCAGTGATTTCTACAGCCAGACCCTTTCAGCCGTTTGGGCCGAGGCAGGCCGTCGCCTAAAAGATGGCGGCATCATGGCCTTTACCTTTCACCATAACGAGGACCAAGCCTGGATCGATATCCTCAAGGCGCTATTCGACGCGGGCTATGTGCTGGTGGCGACCTATCCGATTCGCAGCGACGAGACCAAGGGCGATTCCGGAGCCTTCGGTAGCCGCAAGATCGAATACGACATCATCCATGTCTGCCGCAAACGCATCGAGGCCCCGGAACCGGTAAGCTGGGCGCGGATGCGCCGCTGGGTGAAGGACGAGTCGGTGCGGTTAAAAGACCTGCTGGAGCACACCCACGGCAAGACCCTGCCCGAATCGGATCTGCGGGTGATACTGCGTGGCAAATCCCTTGAATTCTACTCACGCCATTATGGCCAGGTTTTCTCTGGCGACGGGCAGGTACTGGAGGTACGCGACGCCCTGCTCGGCATCAATCTGCTGCTGGACGATCTGCTGGAAGACACCACCCAGACCGGTGGCCTGCGCCCGCCCGACAGCGCGGAACCGGCCAGCCGCCTCTACCTGCGGCTGTTTAAGAACCGCAATGAGATGGATCGCGACGAACTGCACAAGACCTTGCGCGGCACCGGCATCGCCCAGGGCGATCTTGAAGCCAAGGGGTGGATTCGAGTCGTGGGCCGGGCGGTCCATGTGGTGCCCATCCACGAGCGCTTTGCCTTTTTCACCGAACGCGGCCGCAACCGCAAGGTGATCAAAACCGACCTTGACCAGGCCCATTTCCTCATCGGCACGGCCTACCCGAACTCGGGTTTGAAGATCGATGCGGAACTGAACAACCCGAACTTCCGCATCAAGAAATCGGTGGATGAAATCCTGAAATGGTATGCGGAGGTGGACAAAAATTCCGCCAACCGCATGGCGGCTAGAACAGCGGCCCAACTGGTCGAGCATTGGCGGACCCGCAAGGATCGGCCCCAGGCTGTTCAGCGGACGCTCTTTGATCTGCTGGAGGAGAACGAATGATGGACACCATTACCAACACAGTCTGGCAGCGCAAAGGGTCGTGCGTCATCTTCGATCAAAAGAGCCTCGGCCCGTTCATCTCCGAAGGTGCGGTGATCTCCCTGCGGCAGGCTCTATCCTGGTCTAAGGGGCTTCCGGCCGAGCCCCCCGTCCCGGGCCGAACCATCCTTATCTCCGGGCTGGAGACGGTCATCGAAACCATGGAGCCACAGGAAACGGAAGACTTCCTGTGCCGCCGGATACGTCCGTTACTGATCCATCTCCAGAATCGCTGGACCGATTGCGGTGTGGTGTTCGGATTCACATCCCACCACAAGACCTTTGAGGAAACCTCGCTGGAAGAGGAGGTGTTGTTTCGTCGTCGCGACCGCAAGCAGGTGCGCCTTTCTGAAGGACTCTGGGATGGCAGCGCCACAGTCAATATGAAGCGGGTTGTTCGAGAAGGCGACCAGCCAGGAGAAGAGGTCATCGTTGGCTACTATGTCGCACGCATTTCATGAGATACAGCCCGGCCTGAAGATCAACCACCCCGAGCTGGGGGATGGCGTCGTCGTCGGTCGAGAGCCGACGGGGTACATCACGGTCTTCTTTCGTGCCCATGGGGAGCGGCAAGTTCCTGCCGACTCGCTGCGGGCAGCGGCCGACCGTTTCGATCAGATCGTCCAAAGCATGGTTCCGGCAACCCCGGAACGGCTTGAACAGCTTTGGTTGGCGGTGGAAGCTGAAGAACTGCCACTGATGGAAAGCGCCGCGACGCTGACCTCGGCAAAGGTGGACTTGTTGCCGCACCAGGTGGTGCTGGTCCACCGGGTGGCCAATGCCCGCCCCAAGCGCTTCCTGGTCGCCGACGAGGTCGGATTGGGTAAGACCATCGAGGCCGCTCTCATCCTTCGCGAACTCGCTTCCAGGGGCGAGCTGACCCGGGCCATCATGATCGTTCCCGCCGGGCTGGTGGAAAACTGGCGTAGAGAGCTGAATGAGGTTTTCAATCTCGATTTTGAGGTGTTCGGCAGCGAGGGGGATGTTACCGACCGAAAAACCAACGCCTTTGCCAAACACAATCGCCTGATCGTCTCGGTCGATACGCTCAAGCGCCCGGCGCGGGTGAAGAAACTTCTCGCTGCCCCGCCCTGGGATCTGGTGGTCTTCGACGAAGCCCATCATCTGAGCGTTTATCGTTACGGCAACAAGGTCAAGAAGACCGAGAATTTCAAACTTGCCGAAGCCATCCGTGACCACTGCCGGGACCTCATTCTCCTGTCCGCGACACCACACCAAGGCGACCATTTCCGCTTCTGGATGCTGATTAGGCTGCTAAGCCCCGAGCTCTTCGAGAGCGACCAGGACATGATCCGCAACCGGCACCGTCTCAATGCGGTCGTCATCCGCCGCACCAAGGCCGATGCCTGTGCCCAGGATGGCAGCCCGTTGTTCGTCCGCCGCATGGTCCACACCGAGGGGTTTGAGCTGTCTGAGCGGGAAAAAGAGTTCTACAACGCGCTCCTGGATTATCTGCGGGATGGCTACAACCTGGCAGCTCAGCAAGGCAACAAAGGCCGGGCACTGGGTTTTGTGATGACGGTGTTTCAGAAAATCGCCGCCAGCAGTTTTGCTGCTATCCGCTCGACCCTACAGCGCCGGTTGCTGATGCTGACCATTCAGGAAGGTATTGAGCGTGACGAATTGCTTGATGTGGATGGCCGGAACCGGGTCTTCGAGGAGGCCCGACAGATCATTCACGACATCTACTCCATCCCGCATGACGCCGTGGGTAACGCCCAGACCGATCAGATCCTGGCTGACGCAAAATATCAGTTGTTGAAAAAGCGAAACGAAGCGCTTTCCTTTGCCTCGACAGCTGAAAGCTATTCCGATTCTGAATACGAAGCCGGTGCCGGAGAGGAATCGGCCGCCATGCTGGTCGTGGTTGCGTTGCCGGAAGAACGGCAGCGGATACTTGATCTGCTGACACAATTTCCGGACGGCATCGAGTCAAAGACCGCGATGCTTGTTCATGCCCTGCGCCAGATCTGGCAGCAGAACCCCAACGAAAAAGTCGTTATCTTCGCCACCTACCTGGGTACGGTCGAGGCCATTAAGAAACAACTGGATGAAGTTTTTCCCGGTGCAGGTGTCGATGTCCTCAAAGGCGGAGATCATGGAGCGAAAACTGCCGCCCAAAAGAGATTCCGTCGAAAGGATGGACCCAAGGTACTCGTCTGTACCGCTGCCGGTCGGGAAGGCATCAATCTCCAGTTTGCCCGCATCCTCTTCAACTACGACCTGCCATGGAACCCCATGGATCTCGAGCAGCGCATAGGCCGCATCCATCGCTATGGGCAGGAATCAACCGCGCAGGTCTACAACCTCGTGGCCGCAGACACCATTGAAGGCCAGATCTATCTGCTGCTTGAGGAAAAGCTGAACGACATCGCCAGAACCCTGGGCAAAGTAGATGAACAGGGGCAGATCGCCGAGGATTTGAGGACGCAAGTGTTGGGTCAGCTCAGCAGTACCTTGAGCTATGATCGGCTCTATCAAGACGCCATTAGCGATCCGACCCTGAAACGAACCCGCCAGGAGCTGGAGGTTGCCATGAGCAATGCCAATCTGGCGCGTCAGGTTGTCTTTGAGCTCTTCCAGGAACTCGACCGGTTCAATCTTGGCGACTATCAGAAGTTCGACGATGAAGGGCGTGGTATGCAGCGACTTGTCAATTTCATTGCCAGGTCGGCCCGACTCGCCGGGTGGAATTTCAAAAAAGAGAGCGATGGCAGGTGGATACTGGTCAGGGATGGCGAACCCAACATGGTGTTCACGACAGAGCGTGACGCTGCTCTCCAGGAAGAAACCCTTCAGCTTGTCGGTTTGGAGCATCCTGTCGTCAATCAGTTCATGCGCAAATATTCATCCGTCGATGCAGGACCACGGGCCTTGGCCGGGAAGGTAAACGGGATAGCAGGTGAGGGACTGCTTACCCTCTGGAAAATCAGCACCCACGGCAAAGACGGCCAAGCCAACCACCATGTTGTCAGAATTGGGATGAATGCGGAGGGCGACCGAGCACCATGGCTTGAGCGACTGGATGAACAAATCCTTGGAATGCAATCACCATCAGGACCCTCCGAGCAATGGCAGAGTCTCGCGGCCAACAAGAAGGGCCGCCTACAAGAACTGCTGCATCGTGAACTGAGTTATTCGGGCATCATCAACGATGAAATGTCTTACTCTGCTACGCCCTTGGCGGTGGTAGGGATTGAAAATTAGGAGATCAGCTATGAAGCCATGGGGAAAACATGTCTATCGCATCGGGAACGAGGAAAACCTTGATGTCCAAGACCCCGATGACAGCAAAAGCATCGAGCTCCAGAAAAAGCATATCGAACCCTGGCTGGCGGCTGTATTTCAGAGTGAGCATCTTGCTCTCTTGCTTGGCAGCGGTTTCACAAAGGCTGTTGCATACCAGGCCGAAACGAGCGCAGCCGACATGGCTTGTGACTATGGTGGTTTCCCACTGGACGACAAACTGAAGGATGCCGCTCAGCAGGCCGCTGTGGCCATGGGGCGCGGCGAGGCAAATATTGAGGATCAAATCCGAGCTGCTAACGCTCTGGCCCAAGGCTTGAAAATCCTGGGTGATGATCGTCACACCGAGGTCATATCCGCGCTTGATGCTTTGTTCAAAAAGTTTCTGAACGGTATATCCAAAACCGAGCGAGACCTGAAATCAGCGGTCGAAAAATGCGCGGTACCTGAGCCAGTAGATGCCGAACATGAAGCCGACGAAAAAGCCAGGGAAGAAGCTTCTGAGAAGCTCGATCCACTTGTCATGCTCGTCTCTTTTCTGCTCAGCTTCTCTAGCCGGACAGCAACAAGGGAGCGCCTCCATATCTTCACGACCAATTACGACCGGTTGATCGAATATGGCGCAGACCTGGCGGGGCTGCATTTGCTTGATCGCTTTGTCGGCTGCCTTGAACCGATTTTCAGGTCTTCGCGCTTGGACATCGATATGCACTACAACCCACCTGGCATACGTGGTGAGCCACGTTACCTGGAGGGCGTAGTTCGTCTTACCAAGCTTCACGGGTCATTGGACTGGGTTTACCGAAATAGCTTTGTAAGAAAGGTTGGTTTGCCATTCGGCCCGCAGGATGACCATCCGGCGATCAACGACCAGCCAAGCGATTCCGTGATGATCTACCCGAACTCGGCCAAGGACCGAGAGACATCCGAATACCCCTACGTTGAACTATTCCGCGATTATGCGGCTGCGGTCTGCCGCCCGAACTCGGTGCTTGTTACCTATGGGTATGGCTTTGGTGACGAGCACATCAATCGCACCATCGCCGACATGCTAACAATCCCATCGACACACATTGTCATCATTTCCTATGGTGATGAAGGCGGTCGAATCAGCTCTTTTTGTAAACAGGTCGGCAGAAAAGCGCAGATATCGTTATTGATCGGTCCGCACTTTGGGAACATGCCGACCTTGGTCGAAAACTACCTTCCGAAGCCAGCGATAGACCGCATCACCATCCGGCAGACTGAATTGCTTCGAAATCGAGGCTGGGAACCAGCCTCCCACAAAAGCGGGGAGGAAGAGGCATGACCTCACCGATTTCCAAGATTTCATCCCTGACTATCGGGACGGTGGAGAGCGTTGCCCCAGATGAAATCAAGGTGTTGCTGGATATCGATTCTCCCAGAAATACCGCCCTCAACACCGGCGTCCCGACACCCTTTCCGAGAATAAACAGTTTCGTTCTGCTGCCCAACGAATCCGGGGCGGTCGTCGGGATCGTCGTGTGGCTGGGGGTGGAAAGATCGGCCTATCCCAAACGACAAGGGCTCAAGGATTTCGGCCTGATCGACCTGCCATTCCCGCTGCGAAAAATGGCGGTGTGTCCGATTGGAACCCTGCTTTCGGAAAAGAATAAATGGCGGCTCGAAAGAGGTGTCCAGAGTTTCCCTTCCGTTGGCGATCCAGTAATTCTGCCAACAAGGGATCAAACCATTGCCATAGTTACCGGGCAAGGAAAGGATAGCCGAGTTCCGCTGGGAACCTGTCCTATCGCGCATGATGCGCCAATCGCGGTTGACCCTGACAAGCTGTTTGGCCGCCATCTTGCCGTTTTGGGTAACACTGGCAGTGGTAAATCGTGCACCTTGGCGGCCTTGGTGCGATCTGCCGTTGAATCGGCTCAGAAATCCATTAAAAAACCCGGGGTTCCGGAGGGAGACGAGGAAGCTCAAAACGGACAAGACAATCCAAACGCACGTTTCATAATCCTTGATCCTAATGGCGAATATTCGAAATGTTTCCAGGATTTGGGAGCGGGATGCAGGGTGTTTCAGGTTCCACCAATTACTAACGCTAAAGCTGAAGGATTCACTTTACCTGCGTGGATGTGGAACAGTTCCGAATGGGCAGCGGTTGCTCAAGCAGCACCGAAAGTTCAGAAACCTATTCTGCAGACAGCTTTGCGGGATCTAAGGTCTGGAAGCTGCGGCTCCCTGGATTTAAAGACCAAAATCTGGGGGCGGTGTCGCATGGTGTTTGTGTATTTATCGCAGTTCGAGGGAAAAGGAACTATCGGATGGCCACATACGGATAACTGCGGCTCTCAGCTATTCGCATTTTGCAATGACATTGGAAGCTACAAAACAAAGCTCGATGCGGGCGATCCTTTATTACAGCCACTTGTAAACTTGGAAACCCAGCTCAATCAGACATTAACGACGAACCATAAGAAGAACCGAACATATCATGATTTTTCAGACGAATCTTTGTCGGCTATTGTAAATCTAATCAACGGAGTTCTTGCGCAATATCCAGCAGAGATGCACCAGGTTTGTTCGAATGAAGATTCTCCGGTCAATTTTGACATAAACAGCCTGGCTGACTACTTGGAGATTGTAGCAAACCAGCAAGGAGGCAATTCGAATCAATTCATCGCGACGATGATCATGAGAATCAAAGCGATGCTTGGTGATACCAGAATGAAGGATGTTATCGCACCGGACAACATGCCGAATCTTTCGGATTGGCTTAGTGGTCATGTCGGCTCAAACGGCGGGGAAAATGGCCCTGTAGCAGTAATCGACTTGTCCCTCGTTCCTTATGAGATTCTCCATCTCGTCATAGCGGTTTCCTCCCGGCTGATACTGGAATCACTGCAGCGCTACCGCAATCTCAACCACCAGAACTTACCCACCGTACTCGTCTTGGAAGAAGCACACACGTTCGTGGCAAAGCGGCTGCCTCATGGCGACGAAATTCCAAGTCCCGCCGATATGTGTCGAGGGATTTTTGAACGAGTCGCAAGAGAGGGCCGCAAATTCGGATTGGGGCTTGTTCTGTCATCTCAGAGGCCCTCTGAACTATCCGAAACGGTGCTATCTCAATGCAATTCATTCCTCCTCCACCGGATCACGAATGATCGAGATCAAGAGCTGATCTCCCGTTTGGTTCCTGATAACGCACGCGGCCTGCTTCGGGAACTGCCCAGCCTACCTACACGCCATTGCATTCTCCTGGGCATCGCCTCAAAGGTACCCGCGCTCGTCGAGGTGAAACATCTAGAGGACGGTCAGAGACCGGAATCTGATGATCCAGATTTTTGGAATGTCTGGACCAACGAAGACCCTCGCCCAATTGATTGGGACAAAATCGCCAGCGATTGGATCGGAGCGGGAGATGATGACGATTCTCCGCAGGAAGGCGGGGATGCTCAATGAATCAGAAATTGCCGCCGCTCAAATTGCTCCACACATCCGACTGGCATATCGGCCGCACCCTTTATAGCAGAAAACGCTACGAGGAGTTCGAGGCTTTTCTGACCTGGCTGGCGGAGACGATTCAGCAAAATGAAATTGACGCCCTGCTGGTGGCAGGTGATGTCTTTGACACCAGCGCTCCGAGCAATCGTGCCCAGGAGCTCTATTACCGGTTCCTGTGCCGGGTGGCCGCCTCATGCTGTCGGCATGTTATCGTCGTCGCGGGCAACCACGATTCGCCGTCCTTTCTCAATGCTCCCAAGGAGCTGCTCAAGGCCCTTGATGTCCACGTGGTCGGTAGTAGCACGGAATCCCCGGAAGACGAAGTGCTGGTGCTCCGTAATGAGCAGGACGCTCCGGAATTGATTGTCTGCGCCGTGCCCTATCTCCGCGACAGGGATATCCGCGTGGCGGAAGCGGGTGAGAGCGTCGAGGACAAGGAGCGGAAATTGATTGACGGCATCCGCACTCATTACGCCACCGTCGCCGCCTTGGCCGAACAGAAGCGCGAGGAACTCGGGGCCAATATTCCCATCGTTGGCACGGGGCATCTGTTCACCGCTGGCGGACAAACCGTCGATGGTGATGGCGTGCGCGAACTCTATGTCGGCTCCTTGGCTCACGTGACTGCCGGGATTTTTCCTGCCTGCTTCAACTATCTGGCGCTGGGGCACCTCCACGTCCCGCAAAAGGTGAACGGCTCCGAAATCATTCGGTACAGCGGCTCTCCGCTGCCCATGGGGTTCGGAGAGGCAAAACAGCAGAAGAGCGTTTGCCAGGTTGAGTTCCACAGCACGGCTGCATCCGTACAGCTGATCGACGTACCGGTGTTTCAAAAGCTCGAACGCGTCAAGGGTGACTGGGACGGCATCTCAAGCCGCATCCTTGAATTGACGGCAACGGACACCCAAGGCTGGCTCGAAGTCATCTACGACGGCACTGAGGTTATTGGCGACCTGCGTGAGCGCCTGGAGGCAGCGATTTCCGGCACCCAAATGGAAGTTCTCCGGATAAAGAACAACCGCATCATCGACCGCGTGCTGAGACAAATCCATGAAGAGGAAACACTCGACGATTTGAACGTGAACGACGTGTTCGAACGGTGCCTCGCTGTCCATGACGTGCCCGAAGAGCAGCGGCCGGAGCTGCTTCGGGCCTACCAGGAAACGGTCTCGTCTCTCTATGAAGACGATGTGCAGGCAGAATAGAGAGGCTGTCGATGAGAATACTGCAGGTACGCTTCAAGAATCTGAACTCACTGGTCGGCGAATGGCAAATTGACCTGATGCACCCGGCCTTCGCGTCTGACGGCATCTTCGCCATCACCGGCCCCACCGGCGCGGGGAAGACCACGATCCTCGATGCTATTTGCCTCGCCCTTTACGGGCGGACGCCGCGCCTGAACAAGGTCACCAAAAGCGGAAACGAAATCATGTCCCGCCAGACCGGCGAATGCTTTGCCGAGGTGACCTTCGAAACCCAGTCTGGGCGTTACCGCTGTCACTGGAGCCAACACCGGGCACGCAAAAAGCCGGATGGCGAACTCCAGGCCCCGAAACACGAAATTGCCAATGCCGATTCCGGCGAGATCTTCGAATCCAAGATCAGAGGGGTTGCCGACCAGATCGAGTCGGCTACCGGCATGGACTTTGATCGTTTCACCCGATCCATGTTGCTGGCCCAGGGCGGCTTCGCCGCGTTCCTTCAGGCGGCACCGGATGATCGGGCTCCGATCCTGGAGCAGATAACGGGCACAGAGATCTACAGCCAGATATCCATCCGTGTCCATGAGCGCCAGCGCGAGCAGAGGGACAAGCTGAACCTGCTCCAGGCTGAAACGGCAGGTATCGTGATTCTTGAGCCGGAGCAGGAACAAGAGATTGGGCAGGCACTCGAGACAAAGCAGAAGGAAGAGACAGACCTTGCCGCCAAATCCGCTGACACCGGGAAGGCCATTGCCTGGCTCACCACCATCGACGGGCTGAACAAGGAAATCATCAACCTGGCCGATGAAGCGAGCAAACTGCAGGGCGATATCGAGGCGTTCAAACCGGATCGTGAAAAGCTGGGCCGGGCTTTGAGTGCCGCCTCACTGGACGGCGCATACGCAACGCTCACCGCCACCCGCAAACAGCAGGCGGATGACAGAGCAGGCTTAAAAGCTGAGGAAGAGGCTCTTCCTGGACTGGAATCCTCCGCCAAGGAACAGGCCGAGGCACTGAAATCGGCTGAGCAACAAACCGCTCGGGCAAAAGAAGAGCTGAAAGCGGCCACGCCTACATTGCAGAAGGTTCGCTCCCTCGACCAGAAACTTGCCGATCAGAAAAAGGCCGTTTCGGAAGGTTATGAGGGCTGCAAGAAGGACGCGGCAAAGATTGATGCAGACAAAAAAGCCCGGCTCGAAGAGCAGGAAAAACGATCCAAGGCTCATGAGACGCTGGAACTTGTGGGCGGCTACCTCAAGGAACATGCACAGGATGAATGGCTGATCGGCGGTCTGGCTGGTGTTGAAGAACAGTTGAGCGGCCTGCTCTCCAAACAAAATGAAATCGTTCAAAAGGAGGCCGCTCAAGAAACGGCCACGACGGCTCAGGAACTGGCGGCAAAGTCACTCGACGACTGTCAGAAGCAATCCGGCAATCGGAAGCAGGAGCTGGAGGACGCCTCAAAACAGCTTCAGCAGGGCAAGGATGCTTTGAGCCAGCTACTTGGGGACCGCTTGTTGCGGGAATACCGCACCGAGAAGGAAACCCTGCTGCGAGAAATGGCCTTCCTGACGAAAATTGCGGAGCTTGAAGATCACCGGGCAAAACTGGAAGACGGCAAGCCCTGTCCTCTTTGCGGCGCAACCGAACACCCCTTCGCGGAAGGGAATGTACCCACCCCCGATGAAACCGAACAGAAGATCGACGCCCTGACCAGACTGATTGGCAAAGCCGAGGATCATGAAGCCGCCATCAAGAAACTCGAAGAAGCAGAAAGCCTGGGCCGCAAGAACCTGACGGAGGCTGAAAAGCTGGAGTCGGCAGCGGCCAATGACAAGAAGGCCGCAGAGAAATCCCTGGCCGAGTTGAAGGACGGCCTGGTGAAACTCCGTGCCGATTTTGCCGAACGCAGGCAGGCTGTTTCTACCAAACTCCTGCCTCTTGGTATTGTGGACATCCCTGAGACGGACATTTCATCACTGGTCGAATCCCTCAGAGCACGGCTGAAGGCGTGGCAGGTCCAGGTCAAGAAAAAGGCGGACATCGAGAAACAGATTGCCGACATCGACAGCGAGGTGAAGCGGCTTGATGCGGTTATTGAAACCCATAGCACTGCCCTGGCTGAAAAGCTGGAGCGTCTGGAGACCTTGAAAAAGGAATTCGCCACCGGAAATGATGAGCGTAATGCGCTTTACGGCGACAAGAAGCCCGACGATGAGGAGCGCCGTTTGACCAAGGCGATTTCCGATGCCGAAGGTGCCGAAAAGCAGGTCAGAGAACGGCACAATGAGCTCCAGCAAAAATGGAATACCGCGAAGGCCCATGTCGAATCTCTGAAGAAACGCATCGACCTACGAGAGCCGGAACTGAGAGGTCTTGAAACCGAATTCTCCGCAGCGCTCGCGCCCGTTGGTTTTTCAGATGAAGAACAGTTTTTGGCGGCCAGGCTTCCCTCTGAACGGAAGGCTGAGCTGGCGGCTACGGCCAAGGATCTAGATGAGCGTCAAACAGATCTGAAAGCCAGACAGAAGGATCGGGAAACGCGCTTGGCCACGGAGATGGCCCGCAAGATCACCGACAAGTCGCTGGAAGAGCTCGAGCCCCAATTCAAGGAGCAAGATGATGCTCTGAAAGAGCTGCGGGACATCATTGCCGGTCTCAAACACAAGCTAAGTGAGAATACGGCTGCAAAAGAGCGGATAAAGGAAAAGCGGACGGCTATCGAAGCCCAGAAAAAAGAGTGCCGCAGGTGGGAAAACCTGCACGAATTGATCGGCTCCGCAGACGGCAAGAAGTACCGCAATTTTGCCCAGGGGCTGACCTTCGAAATGATGATTGGTCACGCCAACCGGCAATTGCAGAAAATGACCGACCGCTACTTGCTGGCCCGGGACGACGCTCAGCCCCTGGAGCTCAACGTGGTCGACAACTATCAGGCTGGGGAGATTCGGTCCACGAAGAACCTTTCCGGCGGGGAGAGCTTTATCGTCAGCCTGTCCCTGGCACTGGGGTTGTCCCATATGGCCAGCAAGAATGTCCGGGTGGATTCGCTGTTTCTGGATGAAGGCTTCGGTACCCTGGACGAGGAAGCCCTCGACACCGCCCTGGAAACCCTTGCGGGCCTGCAGCAGGACGGCAAGCTGATAGGCGTCATTTCGCACGTGCCAGCCTTGAAGGAGCGGATCAGCACGCAGATCCAGGTAACGCCTCAAACCGGTGGCAGAAGCCAGATATCCGGGCCTGGATGCGGCAGGCTGGGCGCTACAGAGTTGGCCGTAGAAGCAGGTTGAATTGAAGATGTCGGACGATCTCAAAACAGCAAAAACCGCTCTCGCCAAGCTCCATCAGGACATGGAGGCCATCAACAAGCTGGCCAAGCCGTCCTATCTGAGCGTGGTCGAGCAGATGGAACGTACGCTGGAACCCATCCGTCGTCAGCAGTTGGAAATCAGTCGCGCTCTCGAAATGTCTGGAGCAATGGCTCGGATACAAGAGATGGCCAGCGCCAATCAGCACTGGCAGGAGTTGATAAAACAGACCGCAACAAGCCGCATTGCCGAGAGCCTTGCGACTGCACATCAGTCATGGCTTGAGCGCATGAAGCCCCTTCAGCACGACTTCTCGCACCTTTCCCAGCTTCAGGCATCCGCCAAGCTGGCTCTGTGTGATACATCCTTGCGGCTTGCCGCCACAGAACGGCTCATGGCGGGCATCGATTTCGAGGCGATAAGGGGGCGTTTCCAGATCGAGATGCCGGTCATCGCGGGGCTGGAGAGTTCAATAGCCCATGTGGCAGCCTCGTATGGGGGGTTGGCAGAGTCGCTGCGGGAGATCTCGGACATCACGCGGCTGCCTGCCTTCGTTTTACCTGGGGCCACCCGTGAGATCTACACCACCAGCTTCGCGCTTGAGACCCTTCGCCCCTGGGATGACCGCGATGAGGACGAGGCCGAAACGGAAATTCAGCTTGTCGCCGAAGCAGAGCTGGAAACATCGGGCTGCATCGCTCTTCTGCAGCAGGTCGATCCAGTGCTCGCTCGGCCGTACATCGGCGCTCGGGATGCCCTGTATGGTAACAATGCCGACCGAGCAAGGCACATTCTGAGCTCGCTCAGGGAGTTGTGGAACCATCTGCTCAGGCGATTGGCACCCGATGATCTCGTCGCCGCATGGATTCCGGGTGTGTCCAATCAGAAGGACCTGCTACATGAAGGCAAGCCAACTCGTCGAGCCAGGGTACTTTATGTCTGCCGGGAGCTGAACAACGAGCCGCTGACCGACTTCCTGATGCACGATACCCGGGCGCTGGTTAAGCTGATCGAGCTGTTCAATCGGGTTCACGAGTTGGAGACTGAGCTGACCGATGAACAGCTCAGGGCCATCCTCATCAGGACCGATTCGTGGCTGATGTACATACTGCAAATCTCGTCGGGAAATTTTCACAAGTAGACAGGAGGCGACCATGCCAAAGAAACCAGGATCACATCATGTAGTGCCCAACACCAATGGCGGCTGGGACGTCAAGAAAGACGAAGCGACCCGAAGCAGCGGCCACTTCGACAAGAAGCAGGATGCCGTCGATGCCGGGCGTAAGATCAGCCAGAACCAAGGCACCGAATTCTACATTCACGGCAAGGACGGGAAGATCCAGAACAAGGACAGCCACGGGAACGATCCGTATCCGCCGAAGGGGTGATGTCCGGGCCAATTCGATTCCCGTTTTGGGAACCGAACCGGCGTCCGAAAACCGGATTCGAAGTTGTTGCGGCTCGACGCCAGGTATCCGGTTTTACTGCAAACCCGTCACCCTCGTCCGGTGCCGGGAAATCAGGGGAGAAATTCGTTTCTCTGGTCGGGTTGTCGGGAAGTGGTTGTGTGAGATGACTTCGGCGTTTATTATCAATGAGTTACGAGGAGCGCGGGCTTTGAGACTGTTTTGCGGTAGGTCGGCGTTCCCTCCACCATATTGCTGA